>ERZ773147.115-NODE-115-length-92544-cov-13.367157_pt1 | contig 92544 bp, 87 predicted proteins | sample MGYA00580851_ERZ773147 | MGnify/ENA primary metagenome ERZ773147 (study PRJEB29015, sample SAMEA2737818) | human gut metagenome | biome: human gut; feature: human-associated habitat; material: faeces | place: China | collected 2012 ... | reverse complement strand
AGCAACCAACGCTGGTAACGCATTTTCCGCCTGTAATATTGCCGAATTTGATTGAATCCTCAAAGTTTTTTTCGTGGTACAAGCCGTAAATAAAGCCTGCAAGGAATGCATCGCCTGCACCTGTTGAGTCAACGTGCTTGAAATCGTCAACTTGACTGACATAAAATTTCTTTCCGTTTTCCATTCCGAGGCAGCCGTCTTTATCAAGCTTAACGATAACCTTTTCAAAATAATTTGATAAAACGTCAGCCGCTTTTTCCGGAGTGTCGGTATCTGTTATTTTAAGCGCTTCCTTTTGGTTTGGGGTATAATAATCAGCAAGCTCAAGATGCTCCTTGTAGTTTTCAAGGCTCAAATTATCGTCCCAGCCGCAGTCAAAAACAAGCATTGTGCCTTCGCTTTTAAGCTTTTTGTATACAGGCAAAAAGCCGCCTGTGTGCATAATCACTATCTTTGCGCCGGTGCACATTTTGTAGGCCGCATCAAGTGCGTCGGGCGTTGCCTCAACGCTTCCGTGACCGTAGGACATAAACGTTCTGTCCCTGCTTGTAATCATAGCGCTTGTAACATTAAGCGGAATATCGTCATCGCCTTTATAAAGATTAATAGGGGATACGCCGCATTTTTCAAATTCCTGCCTTGCATAGTTTGAAAAAATATCATCTCCAAGCTCTGTCGCAATTTTGGTTTTAATTCCAAGCCTGCCGAGATTTATAAGCGTTGCGGGAACACCGCCGCCGAGCTGAAGTGAAAAATGCTTTGCATATATTTCTTCGCCCTCGTTCGGCAATCTGTCAATTCCCGAATAAAGAATGTCAACGTTGGTACAGCCTATTCCGGCAATAAAATTTTTATCTCCCATATTTATCTCCTAAATTAATATATCTGTTTTGTTTTAATTATATATTATAATTGTGTCAATATCAAGAAACAAGCCTTTTAAAATAAAAATTTCCCTTAATAAAAGCAAGCCAATGCATAAAGGACGTTTATCCCCATGCATTGGCTTATTTTTGTATATTTATTAAGTTATGTTTGATTTGTCAATTGCAAAATATATATAACTTTTTCCTTTATTTCTTTTCCCAACCCGAATAAAGAGTCAGACTGTCGCTTACAGTGTCTTTATTAACATCAAATTGCTTAGTGCAATCCTTGTCTAAATACCAGCCCGTAAAGGTGTAGCCCTCTTTAACGGGATTTTCTTCAACATCAACAAGCTGACCATACATAACCTTTTGGTTATCTATTTGCGAGCCGCCGTCTGTATTGAATGTGACAGTAAATCCTGCATGACTTACCGCAAAAATCATACAGGCGATAAGAACGATAATTCCGACAAGGATGAGCTTGTCTGCCGTTTTTACAGACATTTTTATGTTTCGGTAAAGTCCTCCGGGTTTCCTTTCGGTGTTAAGATTTATTGTGTTGTTTTCGTTCATATTTTTCACTGCCTTTCAAAAACGGTGGTTAATTATTATCTTCTTGCGAGATACTTTCTCATATCAATTGCGCAAGCAACAAGAATGATTACACCTTTGATAATGTAAAGCATATTTGCGGATACGGAAAGGAAGTTAAGACCGGCAAAAATAATCTGCAAAAGAAGTACGCCGATAACGATACCGCTGATTTTACCTGTACCGCCTACAAATGATACACCGCCGATTACGCAAGCCGCAATAGCGTCACATTCGTAGTTAAGACCTGTGTTTGCAGAGCAAGAAGCAATACGAGCGCCCTCAATAAAGCCTGTGATACCGTACATAACACCTGCAAGCACAAATACCATTAAGATTGTCATAAATACATTTACGCCCGATACTCTTGCTGCTTCTTCGTTTGAACCTACGGCAAACATATTTTTGCCAAACTTTGTTTTATTCCAAATAACCCACATAATTGCTGTTAAAACTGCAGAATAAAGAACATATTTAGGAATTGCAACACCGCCGACATTGAAAAGCGTGCCGGTGATAAAGCTTGTGTAAGACGAGTCAAGACCTGAAAGAGTTTGACCGTTGTTGCCGCCAATCATAAGGTACATAAGAACAGTACCAAATACAATGAGCTGGGTTGAAAGAGTAACTATAAACGGATGAAGCTTAAACTTAGCAACAAAAAATCCGTTTACAAGGCCAACAACTGCGCCGATTGCAATTACTGCAAGAAATACAATCCAAAGCGGCATTGTATTAAGATTTGGGAACATTTTGTTGGCATAGCCTGTCATTTGCAAAAGCGAAGCCGCAACGCAGGCGGTAAGACCTACACATCGACCTGCCGAAATATCCGTACCTGTTAATACGATACAGCCTGCAATACCCAAAGCAATCGGAAGCTTTGCGGCGGTGAGCGAAACAATATTAACTATTGAAGATACGCTCAAAAATGCCGGAACCTTGATTGCAATAAAAATCACCGCTATTGCAATGATGATATACATTGCGTTGTTAAATAATAAATCTGTAATTAATCTTTTTTTGTCGTCCTTGTCTGCCGCTTTGAATTTTTCAACCCAAAGGGAGATACGTGAACGCTTAACTTTTTTTATACTTGTGTCAGCCATAATGAAATCCTCCTTATACATATTTTGCCGCAAGTGTCATAATCTCTTCCTGATTAGTAGTCTTTGCGTCAACCTCACCTGAGAGTCTGCCGCCTGACATAACAAGAATTTTATCGCATACGCCTAAAAGCTCTGCCATTTCGGAAGAAACCATAATGACTGTTTTGCCTTTTTTGGCAAGGTCAAGAATAAGCTGATAAATTTCGTATTTTGCGCCTACGTCGATACCTCTTGTCGGTTCGTCAAGAAGAAGCACGGTAGGGTCAGTCAAAAGCCACCTTGCAAGGATAACCTTTTGCTGATTACCGCCTGAAAGCGAGCTGATTTTTGTTTCCTGATTAGGAGTTTTAACTCTAAGGGATTTTATATATTCGTCAGTCGTGTCCTTCATTTTCTTTTTGTTAAGAAACGGACCGGTCTGATATTTTTTTAAGCTTGAAATTGTAGTATTTTCTCTGATATTCAAAATTCCGAAAATACCTGTTGCACGTCTTTCCTCAGTCAAAAGGGCAAAGCCGTTTTTGATTGATTCGTGCGGATTTCTGTTTTTAACCTCTTTGCCGTCAAGTGTGATTTTTCCGCTTTTTTTGGTGGTTATTCCAAATATTTGCTCAAGCAGCTCAGTTCTTCCTGAACCGTCAAGCCCTGCCACACCAAGGATTTCTCCTCTTCTTGCCTGAAATGAAACATTATTAAGGTTTGTATATTCGCCGCTTAAATTTTCGACATTAAGAAGAACGTCTCCGATTTTATTGTCTTTTTCAGGATAACGGTTTGTAAGTTCACGGCCAACCATAAGCTTAATGATTTCGTCCATAGTAAGCTCACTTGCTGCCTTTGTGGCAATCCATTTGCCGTCACGCATAATTGTAACGTCGTCGCTTATGCGCAAAATTTCCTCCATTTTGTGAGAAATATAAATAATGCCGCAGCCTCTGTCCCTAAGCATATTGATAATACGGAAAAGATGTTCAACCTCTTCCTCGGTAAGCGAGGAGGTTGGCTCATCAAAAACAATTATTTTTGAATTGTAGGAAACGGCTTTGGCAATTTCAACCATTTGCCTTTGCGAAACCGACATTGTGCTCATAACGGCTTTCGGGTCAACGTTTATTTCGAGGTCTTTAAAAACCTTCATTGTTTCGTCATACATTTTCTTTTCACTTGTGAAAGGAAGATATTTTGAAACCTTTGGAAATCTGCCGAGCCACATATTGTCCATAACATTACGCTTGAGCGCTTGGTTGAGCTCCTGATGTACCATTGCAACACCGTTTTCAAGAGCTTCCTTACTGTTTTTGTAATTAACCTCTTTTCCATCGACATAAATGTGACCGTTGTCTTTGCTGTAAACACCGAAAAGACATTTCATAAGTGTTGATTTACCGGCGCCGTTTTCGCCCATAAGTGCATGAACTGTTCCTTTTTTGACCGTCAACTGTGCATGGTCAAGCGCTTTGACACCCGGGAAAGTCTTTTCTATATCAACCATTTTTAACAATATATCTTTGTCAGTCGCAGAAACGGATTTATTTATATTGTTTTGCATATGTATCTCTCCTATCTGCTTTGAATAGTACGGTTGAGGCAAAAAGCCCCAACCGTATTTTGTGAAGTTAATTTATATTATTTTTCTGAATCTGCTGTGTAAGCCGAATAAGGAATATTTACTCTCCAAGTGCCTACTACGTTTGCAGTGTCAATACTGTCAAGTGCGTTTGCACCGTTGAGGTAATTACCCATAATTGTTGTGATTGCTGTAGCCATACCCTGTGCGTCTTGCTTGATTGTACCAATCATTGAGCCTGACTTGATAGCTGATTTAGCTGCGTCTGTTGCATCAACACCGAATACAGGAATAACCTTTTTGCCATCTTTGTTGTAGCCTGCTGTTTGAAGAGCAGATACTGCGCCGAGTGCCATTTCGTCGTTGTTGGCAATTACAAGTTCAATCATATTTTTGTTTGATTCTGTGTACTGAGCAAGAGCTGTGCTCATATAGTTTGTAGCTGCTGCTGATGACCATAAGCCGTCCTGGTCAACAAGATATTTGTTCTTGTTAGCTGCATCATAGAACTCAAGGTCAGGCTTTCCTGCTTTTTCAAGAACCTTGTTAGCGTCCTCAACGCCGTACTTTGTACGTGCGATTGCTTCCATATTGCCCTCTTGACCCTTGAACATTACATAGCTGATTTTGCCGTCGCCGTTAAGGTCGAGCTTGTCATAGTTGTTTACAAGGTATTCGCCAATCATCTGGCCCTGCATATGACCTGCCTGCTCGTAGTCTGTTCCTACGAATACGCACTTTTCATAGCTTTCAATAACCGACTGGTCAACAGAACGGTTAAAGAAGATTACAGGAACGTTTTTAGCCTTTGCAAGATTGATAATGTTTTGAGCTGCGTCATTTGAGCCTGTGTCAACTACATTGACGATAAGCATTGATGAGCCTTTTGCAAGTGCTGTTTGAACCTGCTCGGTCTGTGTTGTCTGGTTGCCGTTTGCGTCGTAATCGTTATAGGTATAGCCGCCGTCTTTCAAGATTTTATCCATTGATGAACGAACGGTTGAAATGTATGCGTCGCTGAAGGTGTAATAGAATACCGATATCTCACCTTTGGCAGACGAAGCCGCCTTTGTTGTGCCGCCGCCATCCTTTTTTGAAGAACAAGCTGCAAAACCTACTACCATTACTACTGCTAATAATAATGCCAATAACTTTTTCATCTTTTTCATAAAGATTACCTCCTTAAAATTTTTCGTTAAGTCATTGTGTGTCTTTATTATATCTTTGGTAGATTTAAAATTGAATGTGATTTTTTATTCAAAGTGTATAAAAAATTACGATATTTATGATTTATTATGTTAAAATTACTACCCAAAAAGCATAAAAAACGGCTTTGACAAGCCAAAATTGACCGTCAAAGCCGTTTTGAATATTTGTTAATTACTGCTTTCGCTAAAGCTGAAAAGTATTTTTTGAATATCAGGTGAAAACATATTTTTTCGAGTTACAACATAGGTATCGGTTTCAATTGTGCTTGTTTGCAATTTTTTGCCCGACAGTATTTCAGACGCTTTTGAAACCGAGGTGTAACCCATAGAAAAAGGATTTTGAACAATCAGTGTATCTATCTCTCCGCTTTCAAGCATATTTACGCAGTTGACATTGCTGTCAAATCCTATGCCGAAAACCTTGTTATTCAAATTTAATTCCTTTATTGCATACGCCACCCCGATGGTTGACCATTCGTTGAAGCCTATCAGCACATTGATTTGCTTGTGCTTTTTCAATAGCTTTTTTGCACCGGCGGTTGCACTTTCTTTGTTTGATTCAACATTAACCGTATCAACAATTTTTGCATTATCTATTTTGTTTATATAATCGGTAAATCCTTTTAATCGCTGTTTGCCGTTTTCGGTATTTGCGCCGTAATTTACTATACCTATATTAATAGACTTTTGCTCCTTGCACAAATCGACTGCTTGCTTTGCCGCTTTTTTTCCGGCTTCAATATTGTTTGTACCCACAAAAAGCTCCTTGCCGTTTACATCAACGTCGCTGTCAACCGTGATTACCTTAATTCCGCTGTTAATGGCTTTTTGAACGGCATCGGCATTTTTTTCAAAATCTATCGCTGAAAGAATTATGACGCCTACATTGTTTGAAATTGCGTTTTCAATCATTTTGTTTTGGGCGTTGTAATCCTCTTCGTTTTCAGGACCTTCAAATGTAACTTTTACATTGTATTCGGTTGCCGCAGACAGCGCTCCGTTTTTCATATCGTTCCAAAAAGTTGAGTCGCTGCCTTTTGTTATTATTGCAATATTGTTGTTTTTGTTGTCAAATTCTGCGCCTTTTGCACAGCCAAACAGGACTGCAATAAGAAAAAAAGTAAGAGTGAGCAAGGCAGTCGCTTTTTTAATATTCATGTTCTTGTCCTTTCTCAATTTTTGGAATTTTAATCGTTACGGTTGTGCCGACGTCAAGCTCGCTTTCAATCGTAATTCCGTATTCCTCTCCGAAATATATTTTCAGTCGGTCATTTACATTCTTAACACCGATACCTTTTGAGTCGCTTCGGTCTTTTTTAAGAATAGTTTGGCATTGCTCCTGCGTCATTCCGAGTCCGTTATCTTTAACGATTATCACAATATCCTTGCCTTGGCGACGGACAATAATTTTGATTTCGCCCTCGTCAACCATTCGGTCAAGCCCGTGATAAATTGCATTTTCAATAAACGGTTGAATTGTAATTTTGTTGCACATATAGCCCAAAACGCTTTTGTCAATATCAAATGAATAGGTAAATTGGTTTTTGTATCTGTAGCTTTGAATAATAAGATAGCTTTCTGCGTGCTTGAGTTCGTCGCTTATTGTTATAAATTCATTGCCGTGGCTTATGCTTATTCTGAAAAGCTTTGCAAGTGCGCCCACCATTTTGACTGCGTCCTTGCTATTGTCCTGCTCACACATCCATTGAATTGAATCAAGCGTATTATAAAGAAAATGAGGATTGATTTGAGCCTGCAAGGCTTTCAGTTCCGTCTTTCTGAGAACAATTTCTTCATTGTGAACCTTTTCCATAAGTGACTGAATCATAAGCACCATATGTTCAAACGATGACGAAAGCGTTTTGAATTCCACAACGTTACTCATATCTGCCTTGTATTCAAATGATTCCGCCTGCTTTTCAAATTTTTGCATTGAATCAACAAGCCTTCTGACAGGTCTTGTAACAGTTCTTGAAAGAATAAAATAAACCAAAACCGATATAAAAAGGCTGAATAAAATCGCAAATGCAGAGCCGATGATTATTTGGTTTTTTACTGCTTGTGTTATTTCGTCATTAAAGCTTACGCCTACTATTTTCCAATTACACGAGGCAAGGGAGGATATGTTATAAATGTTATTTCTTTTCCTGTGTATTCCGTCTGCAAGGTCAAAAATCTCATCGGTATTTTCCTTTTTCAATCCCGAAAAAAGAATTTGCTGCTGTGGGTGATAAATAATTTCGCCTTTTGAATTGATAATGTAGCAATAACCCCTTTGACCGATACTCACCTTATCAATATATTTTGCAATTGACGAAAATTTGAAATCAATCGCAACGAAAACCTGGCGGGCATAAAGATTTGAATATTCTTTTTTTGCAATTGTTACAACCCACGGATATTTGTTTTCGTAAAGAGTATTTACGTGGGGTTGAGTAATTGCGTATCCGTCAGTAAGTCCGGAAAAAGCGGCTTTGTCAAACGATAAATTAGTAGGGCTGCTTTTTACTTTGTCGTTGTTGTCGTTTCCGTCTAAAAGCAAATTGCCTTGCATATCATAAAGCATCACGCAATATATATCTTCTTCAAGTCTGGATGCTGTTGATATTGCATTTTGAAGCGACGAGGTATCGGTACAGTTGTTCATTTCATCGCAAAGGTTATCAAGCTTGTTTTTTATTGACGAAACATAATTAGAAACGGTCTCGTTAGCCTGCGACACGGCTTGCCTGCTCGATACATAAGCCGAATCAAACATTGAATTTTTGTAAAATATGCCAAAAAATAATGTAGAAGCAAGAGTTGAAAATATAACGCCGAAAACAACGATTGCTATAATCAATACAGACAATTTTATTTTGTTACGCTTAAACATCGTTTTTTCCTAAATGCTCCTCTCTGTATTTGTTAGGTGACATACCGTAATATTTTTTAAAGCAATAACTGAAATAGTGCTGGTCACTGTATCCGCATTTTTGTGATATTTCAAAAATTTTCATTGACGTACACAACAGTAAATCGCTTGCCGCTTTCATTCTGCGTTCTGTAACAAGGGCAATAAAATTTTGCGACTTCGTCTTCTTTATAAGAGCACTTAAATAGTTTGGGCTTACACCCAGCTTGTCGCTTGCGTCGGTCAATGATAAATCCTCATTCATATATTCATCGTTTATAATTTGGAGCGCCCTGTCACAAATCGTTTCGCTTTCGTGCCTTTGCGAGCGTGAAATGATATCTCTTGCGTCAAGGCAAAGCGATATTAGTTCTTTTTTATACTGCTCGTTAAAATCGAATGACAGGCGAGAGGTGAAAGGATTATTTGATGAGAAAAGCTCAGATAATGCGTCATTGTCAGATAAAACGCTTACGCATCTGTGCGCCGTTGCAAGTATTTGAATAATTAAATAATTTATTTCGTCACGATTTTTATTTGACAACATATCATTAAGAAATTCACTTATTTCTTCCCTGTTGCCTATTTTTAAAAGCTGCTCAAGCTTATGAACTGACTTTTCTATGTCCTCAAGTTCGTATATGCTTTTGTGTTCCTGATCGTTAATAAATCTGATATCGCCTGCACCGTCAGAGGTGTATCGTCTTGCCGTGATAGCCTGAGCGCAAGCAAGCGACAAAAGCACCGGGCTTTCAACTGTTTGGCTGATACCGATTGTGCATTTTTGGTCGAAAAGCTTTTTTGCGCTTTGCACAAGCTCAATTACAGGAAGTCTTAATTTTGTTGACATTTCTTCTGCTTCGCTCGTCACAAGCGTAACGATTCTGCCGTTTACAAAAAAACTTTCGCAATTTGCATATTTTCCTACAATGCTGTTTACAAAATCAATATGATGTGCCTCGGTACAGTTTTCACCGCTGAAAGTTTTGAATTTTGACACAACAACGCTGTAGCAGTCATTGTCGCTTTTAATAAGTCCTAACCTTTTGGCACTGTCTTTCAACTCTTGAGGTGTATAAATATCCTCTCCCGTTCCTAAAAGCAACGGCAAAAGAAATTCCGTTTTCTTAAGTCTTAACTCGGTTTCTTCATTTGATGTTCCTGTTTTAAGCCTTTCAAATTCTTCGTCCATTTCCGCTTTGATTTTTACGAATTCTTCGCTGATTTCGCTTGCGGAAATAGGTTTTAAAAGATAACGGATAACATTATACTTAAACGCTTCCTGTGCATATTCAAAATCATCGTATCCGCTTAAAATAACAAGCTTTGTGGCAGGCCTTATTTCTCTTGCCTTTTTTGCAAGTTCAAGTCCTGTCATAAGCGGCATTTTGATATCAGTCAAAATTAAATCAGGTTCCAACTTTTCAAGAAGTTCAAGTGCTTCAATTCCGTTTTCAGCGTCGCCCACAACTTTAAATCCGGCTTTTTCCCAATTTACGCTTTTAATAACTGCTTCTCTTTGGCGTATCTCGTCATCAACTACAAGCACACTATACATAATTTTCCCTCTCAATAAAATCACTTATTTTGCGTATACTTATCTAAATTTATTATATATAAAGTTAATCTATTTATCAAGTATGTTTGAGGGATAAAAATATGTGTACTTTAAAATCCGATTATAAATGCTTTTTAATGAATTACTACTCAAAGCGGTCTGACGACTTTTTGAAATTGAGTCAGTTTTTGTATTATGGGGTTCTTGCATACTTTCTGACATAATAAAAATAGCGAAGCAGATATTTATCTACTTCGCTATTTTGGTACGCTTCGTCCAAACATATTCCGTATTCAAACAAATTGCCAAGTCAATTTGTAACGAATACTCCATATGTTTCTCCTCTCAAAAACTGCCGTACAGTAGTGCGTCAGTTTTTGTATATGGTGTGCTGCGCACACTTTCACAACATAATAAAAACGAGGAACATTCTAAAGAACATTCCTCGTTTTTGGTACGCTGGAAGGGACTCGAACCCCCGACCTACTGGTTCGTAGCAGCTAAGATATGACTTAAATACAGCGAATATGGCTATTTTAAGCCGTTTCTACTATACAAAATTTGCCCACAATTTCATATAAGTTTCTATAATTAACTTGTTTATATTTTGCAAGTGGTCAAAATTGTGGTCAAATAATTTTTTCATTTAAGTAAACTTTATTTGACTAAATTTGTTAAATAATGTAAAATAAACATATATTATAATAGTGGTGATAGTATGAATAAGAAATATCAAGTTTTTGTTAGTTCAACATATGAAGATCTTGTTGAAGAACGCAAATTAGTATCTAACGCATTGTTAGAGAGTAATTGTATTCCTGCAGGTATGGAGTTATTTCCTGCCGCAAATAAGAAGTCGTGGGAAATAATAAAAAATGTTATTAATGATTCTGATTACTATTTATTAATAATAGCAGGAAAATATGGTTCATTAGGAAAAGATGATTCTGGAAATAAATGTGGATTTACAGAAATGGAATATGATTATGCTAAAAAAATAGGAAAACCAATCATTGCATTTATTCACAAAGATATTGATAATATTGTTTCAAAAAAAGTTGAACCGACAAAGGCCGGTAAAAAAAGATTAGAAAGATTTTCAAAAAAAGTCAAACTTGATGCAAATGTAAGATTTTGGTCTAATTCAGGCGAATTAATTTCAAGTATAAAATCATCTTTAAATGAGCTAATAAAAACTACACCTACTAATGGATGGATAAAAGGAAATGAGATATTTGAAATATCACCGAAAGATAATCCATTGTTATTTGGTTTAAAAAAGTTATATACCAATGTGGAAGATATTGATTATAACAAATTAATTGATGGGGTCAAACATCATATCGATATTGTTCATATTCATGGAATGACTTGGACAAACTCCAATAGAAATATTTTAAAGAATAAATTAAAAGATAGTAATATTCAAATTAGAGTTGTTTTATTAGATTGTAGAAATATATTTTTTAAACCATATGCTGATTTCATTGGTCAAGAAGGGAAATATTTGAATAATAAAACTGCAGAAGTTATAGATATTTGGAAAGCAATGTATAATGAAGCAACATCTAATGGAAAAAAAGACGGAGCTGAATTAACTATTTATTTTCATGTTGGATTTCCATCTAAATCATTATACAGATTTGACAATCAAATAATCTCTAATCCAGCAGTTATGACTAAAAACAAGTCACCAATGATGCCGACATTACATTGTGAAAAAAATGAAAACCCTAATTGCCTTTTTAATGTGTACTATGATGAAATAAATTGGTTAATAGAGAATAGTATTGATTCTATAAATATATCGAAAAAATAAAGTGCTTATTTTGTCATTTAATTTTATAAGGCTAAACAATAATTTTGTACTTAGGATAACTGTTGATTTCTATCTTTTAATCACTACTACTTTAATAAAACATCAAGTATTTGCATTATCATCATAGTTATCTGCTGAACAGAAATATGTTAACAATATGAAAAAACAATAATTATAATATCTTAGGGATTACTGATTTAAAAATACCAAACTTGATTTATATAATTTATCATATTAAAATCCGCAAAACAACCCCAAATGAGTTGTTTTGCGGATTTTTTATAAATCTTTCCTTATAGGAAATGATTCTTATTTATATTCTTTTAATACATCATTAATAATACTATTGTTTCTAGCGTAAATTTTATAAATAATGAATATGAAAACTTTTAAGCCAAAAAAAGCGTATAAAAAATATGCTATTTTTGCCGTGAAAAATTGACTGGTTTTATAAAATTGCACCATGACACAGAACATAAAAACCACAGAAAAAACAGATGCGACAAAATCAAGTGTATCTTCAATAGTATATAAGTTTGAAAATACGTTTTTAAATGTATTATTGTCCATTTTTCCTGAAAAACGTAAAAGAATTTTTCGCAAAACATATATAGCAATATATACAATTACTATTATGGTCGTTATTTTTACTATAAGTCCATCATTTGTCAATTTTAGTTTAATATCCATACTATTTAGCAAAGGGACATTGAATTTGAATGGCAAAATATAGAGTAAAAGCACCACAAACATTATTATGCCACTTATTATGTAAAATATATTTGATAAAAATGGTCTATCCTTTTTTTCCAACAGACTGATAATTTCATTAATCATATTAATCCTCCTTTCTTAGTTAGTATAATTATAAATAAAAAAAGTTATTATTCTCCGAGAAGGAAAATAATAACTTAACTTAATTATAACTTGTTTTTATTATATAATAATAAAAAATTCTGTCAACCACAAAAATTGGTTTCGAAAAGGATAATAGTAATATTATTGACAATATTGTTTTTATTTTTTATTATATAGTTGTAGACTATATTAGTATTGGAGTTATATTTATGAATATCGATTTTGCCAAAATACTACAAAACTCTCAAAGTAATGACTTAGAACCAAGGGATATTTTTATGGCTTTGCCTGGAAAAGACAAAAAATATGAATATCCAAGAGATGTACAGAGTGATGTATGGAAGAAATGGTTTGAATGTCGAGACAATAAAAATAGCATCATAAAAATGAATACCGGAAGTGGGAAAACAACAGTTGGTTTGCTCATTTTAAAAAGTTGCTTAAATGAAGGTGTAGGTCCTGCCGTTTATGTTGTTCCAGATTCATATTTAGTTGAACAAGTATGTAAAGAAGCTCAAAATTTAGGAATAAAGACTTCGACAGATGAAAAGGATTCAAACTTCATTAAAGGACAGTCAATTCTTGTAATTAATATTCATAAGTTAGTTAATGGTAAGTCTGTGTTTGGAATGAGAGGAATTAATAATGTTGAAATTGGCAGTATCATTATTGATGACGCTCACGCTTGCATAACTACAATAAAAGACCAATATACATTACAAATACCAAACGGAACCGAAATGTATTCGAAAATACGGCAGTTGTTTTCTGAGTCATTGAAAAACCAATGTGCAAATAAATTCACAGAATTATGTATGACTGATTCAAGAGATTTATTTATGTTGGTACCTTATTGGGAATGGCAAGAACACCAGAATGAAGTTTATGAAATAATAAGGGAAAATCTTATTGACGGTGAACCTTTATCATTTCGTTTACCTTTACTAAAAGATCATTTTCAATTTTGTGATTGTATTGTAACAAATGCAAAAATTGAGATTAGCATTAAAAGTATTCCAATCTCAAAAATTTCATCTTTTGAACATGCAACAAGAAGAATATTTATGACAGCAACATTGGCAGATGATAGCGTTTTATCTTCTGAATTAGGACTTTATCCAGAAGATATTCCAAACATCATTTCTCCGGACAAGGCTAATGATATAGGTGATCGCCTTATAATTATGCCACAAGTTATGAATAGAAACATTACAGACGATGAAATTAAGCAGCAATTATTGAATTTTTCAAATAGTTGTAATGTGGTTATTATTGTGCCTTCAAGAAAGAGGGCAGAGTATTGGTCAGATGTTTCAAATTTAGAGTTAACTATTGAAAACTTAAAAGATGGAGTTGAAAAATTAAAAAGCGGTCATGTTGGTATAGCAGTATTAATAAACAAATACGACGGTGTTGACTTACCTGACGAAGCCTGCAGTATATTAGTAATAGATGGACTCCCGCCAATGAATAATTTATATGATCAGTTTGAAAAGAATGCCAACCCTAAAAGTTCAAGATTAAAATGTGAGCGAATACAAAAACTTGAGCAAGGAATGGGAAGGGGCGTTAGATCTAATTCTGATTCATGTGCTGTTATATTAATGGGTAGAGACATTGCTGAAATAGTTTATGCAAACAATGGATTAAACTATTTCAGCAAAGCAACAAAGAAACAGTTAGAGGTTTCTGATTTGCTTTGCAATCAAATAGATACTCCTAACGCCACTAATATACTTTCAATGTGCAATTATTCAATAGATAAAAACGAAGAATGGATTGCTGCAAGCAAAGCAACATTGTTATCAATTGAATATGATTTAAAACCGAATTTTAACAATTATCAAGTTGCCTTGAGAAAGGCATTTGACTTAGCCGAAAGATCACAGTATGATAAGGCAATAGATATTATTGAACGAGAGATAAATGATGCCGAAAACAAAGAACTAAAAGGTTTGTTATTGCAATATAAAGCAGAATTGCAGAATTTCATTAATCAAGAAGAATCACAAGAAACATTACTTGCAGCTAATGGCTACAATAGAATGTTGCTTAATCCAATCAAAGGGATAGTTCCTGAAAAATATGCTGCAAAGATCGCAGAACAAGGACGAGCTATATATAATTATATAACTGAAAATGAATTTACTACAAATGGCTTTTTGATAAAAGTTGACGGGGTATTAGGAGATTTGTGCTTTAACTCTGTATCATCCAAAAAGTTTGAAGCGGCAATTAAAGAATTGGGTTTAATACTTGGATTGACTTCTACTCGCCCCGAAGAAGAATTCGGCAATGGTCCAGACAACCTTTGGCAATTAGACAATCAACAATTCGTGGTAATAGAATGTAAAAATGAAGCCACAACTGAATTTATCCCTAAAAGAGATTGTAATCAACTAAATGGTTCTATAAATTGGTTATATTCACAATATCATGGTATTAATGAATGCTATCCTATTATGATCCATCCTTCAGTTACTTTTTCTCATGATTGCTCTCCTGAACCTAGGATACGAATAATTGATGAAGAATCACTAAAAAGGTTAAAGGATGAAGTTAAGAACTTTGCGTTAAGCATAACCAACAAATTCACTTTTTCTGATGTTATGGCTATTACTACATCTTTGAAAAATCACAAATTAATCGGTAGTATGATTGTAGATAATTATACAAAAAGATTTAGAACAAAGTAAAACAACACGGAGCGAATTATATTCGTTCCGTGTTGTTCCCTTTTCTTAAAGTCTTGTGTTGATAATTCATATATGATAAAATAATAACTATATTATTGCTTTTGATAAGAGGTTGCATTATGTATTTAAAAAAGTTTAAATTAATAAATTTTAGGAAATTTGCAGAAAACGAAAATGAAATTGAATTTACTGATTCACAAGGGATAAAAAAAGCTGATGATGGTTCAATTAATATTGCTTCAACTACAACCCTATTGGTTGGAAAGAATAATTCAGGTAAAACAACAGTTTTTGAATCTTTAGACAAGCTAGTCAATGGTAATTCTGATTCTAATTCAAGACCTAAATTCAATTTTGATGACTTTAATTATGAATACATCAAGAAATTAGTTGACGAGTATGGGAACGACAAGTATGATGTACTTCCAAGTATTGAATTTGTACTTACAATAGGTCTCGATAAAGGAAAAGATGACCTTATCGTTAATTTAGGCTATTTCATCCCGATAGGTTATGATGCTGATGAGATAAAATTGTTTGCAAAATATGAAGTTGTTGAATCAGAGATATTAAAAGAGCAAATAAAAAATGAAATTAATTCAGAAACATATACTGAAGAAAACAAAACAGAGTGCTTTTATAAATTATCAAAAGTTTTAAATGAAAATATTTCTAATTATAAACTTAAATATTATGATGAAAATGGCAATGAAATTAAAAAATTCAAGCTTAGTAATTTAATTGATTTTTTTAAAATTCAAGCAAACAAAGTTACTACTGATGATTGTCTTTCAGCAGCTTTCAATAATATAATAACTGCAAGAAATAAATCTGATAAATCTTATGATACGACAATTACAGAATCATATATTAAAGAAATCAATAATAATTTAGAAGTAGAATTTAATAATGCGCATACAAATGAAATAAACAAAACATTAACATCAATAACTGATAATGATATAACTGTTAAATTGCGTGCTGATTTGACATTTGAAAAAATTATCAAGAATATAGTTAAGTATGAATACAAAGAAAATAATAACTTTGTTCCGGAAAATCAATTTGGTTTAGGTTATACGAACTTAATGGTGATTATATCAAAGCTTGTTGAATACATGGAGAAATATCCGGAAAGTTCATTTAATAGCAAAATAAACCTTATAGGAATTGAAGAACCGGAAACCTATATGCATCCACAACTCCAAGAGTTATTTATATCCCATATTAATGAAGCAATTGAAATATTATTGCAACAACATAAGAAAAATATAAATTCTCAGATTATATTGTCAACACATTCAAGTCACATTGTTAATAGTAAAATTCATTCCGGTGGTACATTTAACAGTATAAACTATATTTCGACAAATGGTACTAATGCAAGAGCAGTTTCACTTAATGACAATAAAATATCTCCTGATGGAGAAACAGAAAAAAATGACTTCAAATTCATTAAAAAACATGTAATTTTCAAAGCATCTGATTTGTTTTTTGCTGATGCAGCAATTCTTGTTGAAGGAACAGCAGAGAATATATTGTTGCCATACTTCATTTCAAATGATAAGACATTAAACAAAAAATTTATTACTATTCTTCCTATTAACGGAGCACATGCATTGGTATATAACAAGCTAATAAAGTTACTACAAATTCCAGTTTCCATAATAACGGATATTGATGTTGTCAGAAACGATTCTGAGTCGGAAGACTTTAAACAAATAACATCAATACAAGATAGAGATACTACTAATGAAACAATAAGGTATTACAATAATAATTCTTATAGTTTAAATGACGATACGGATTATTTTGAAGATGAAAACATAAAAGTTTTCTTCCAAAAGGAAGAGAATGGTTATATACCAACAAGCTTCGAAGAAAGCATAGTACTTGCAAATTATGATAATGAGGTAGTAAATTCAGCCTTAAAATCAACTAAGCCTCGAATTTATACTGAAATTGTAGGGGAACCTGTAAATTATGAAAATAATAAAGATAATTCATACAAATGGCAATGTAAGCTTAGTGATGACAAAACCAAATTTGCTAACGAATTACTGTATGAAATGATGACTACCGATAGTGTCATAAATTTGCCCAATTACATTAAAGACAGTTTTGAATACATAAAAAGCAAGTTGGAGAAGTGAATAAAATATGTTAGAAGAAACCAAAAGAGAATATGTTGAAGAAGAAAGCGATGTGTTAAACCACCTTTTAAGCAACATAGAATGTAATAAATCAACCATAATGAATTCCGGTGCCGGTTCAGGAAAGACTTATGCGCTGATTCAGTGTCTTAAACATGTTGTATCAAAATATGGAAATTCTTTAAAAAATAATAATCAACATGTTATTTGCATAACATATACAAATGTAGCAGCTAACGAAATTAAAGAGAGGCTTGGAAACACTGATATTATTTATGTTTCAACTATACATGAGCGTTTATGGGACATTATTAGACCATATAAAAAAGAATTAGTTAAAATACATATAGAAAATCTTAACAATAAAATTAACGAAATTGAGGCAGATTTAGATACAAATAGCAAGTTTACTACATATCAAAATCTTACTGCTGAGGGAAAGCAAGCATTTGTTGAGATAATGCTAAACGAAGCAAACAAAGCAACATTTTATGATTTATATGATTTTAGAGCACCGGAATTTAGATCCTCAATAAAAGAATCTATAGATATAAATGATGATATGCTTAAAAATGTAAACAACTTCAAGAGCTTGGTGAACAAAATTTATATACGAGAAAAATACATAAAATGTATCCAAGAAACAGAAGATAGGGGTATCGACAAATTTGAAGTTACATATGATGCAAGATACAATACGGATAGATTAGAGTATTTTACAATCAGTCACGATACATTGCTTAATTATTCAAAAGTCATGATTGAGCAGTATGACAAATTAAAAGATATAATTATCGATACATATCCTTATATCTTCGTTGATGAATATCAAGATACAAATAAAAAGGTAATTGAGATCTTGAGTTCCATTGAAGAAAGATCGAAAAATTCAGGAAGAAATCATTCGTTTTTTGTTGGTTATTTTGGTGATAGCGTACAAAATATATATAATGATGGTGTTGGTTCTGAAATATTTGAATTGCATCCGTCTTGTGAAATTGTAAATAAAAGATTTAACAGAAGATCTTGTGAAGAAGTAATAAAAGTTGCCAACGCTATAAGAAAAGATGATATTGAACAGGTATCAATTTATGAAGATTGTGCTGGTGGCTCTGTAGAATTTTATTATGGCTCTAATGATCGTATTAATGAGTTCATAAGCAAGTATAAAGATGAATTTGTTAAACAAGAAGACGATAAGCTTCATTGTTTTATGCTGACAAATGAATCGGTTGCTAATTATTCCGGAATTGAAAATATATATAATGCATTCAAAAATACAGATTATTATAAAAAGAATTATGAACAGTTAACAACTGAATTATTAAGCAATGATTCCGGAAAACTAGGTGCTATTCCCTCATTGATTTATAGATTAATTGAATTTTGGGTTTTAATAAAAAACAACAAAACACCCATATATTCAGTTTTTGATAAATCAATGTGTCAGGAACTGAATATTGAGGAGTTAAGAGAAATTCTAAACTGCATAAGAAATATTACAGCTTCAAATTTATATGAACTTATTAACGAATTATGTTCTATATATTCTAATAATGAAATGTCAAATCATCAAGTGTACAGTTCATTAATAAAAAAGCTTTTCAATATAGATGAAATATCAATTTCTAGGATTAAACATTATTTTTGTGAAAGTTTATTTATAAACGAAAGTGAAGAAGATGATGAGCAAGTTATTGAAAGTATTAATGAAATTTTAAACATATCTCTTGATGAGTACACAAAATGGTATAATTACATTAATAGAAATGATTCCGGTAAAGTAATATATCACACATATCATGGCACAAAAGGGCTTGAATTTGAAAATGTTTTAATTATTATGGGCAATAGTTTTGGTAGAAAAAAGGACTTCTTTAATGTGTTTTTTTCAAACTATAATAATGAAAACAATTTAGACGATATAACAAAAAAAACTTTTATATCAGCAAAAAATCTTCTTTATGTTTCAATAACAAGAGCAATAAAAAATTTGCGGATTTTGTATACAGATCCTGTAAATGATTTTGAAGATAACTTGAAACTAATATTTAATGATATTAAAAAATTTGAATAGTTTGTTGAAAAAACCGCCTTTATGAATAATTCGTAAAGGCGGTTTTTATAATAGAAATATTAAAGTGTATAAACATAAGCATAAGGGTTTGATACTACATACCATAACTACTTATACATATTTAAGGCTTAAAAATATAATGATAATGCGTATTAAACAGATAGAACATTAGATAATGGAGTCATAATGTAAAATTTATTCCAAAAAAACACCATATCAAGCCATATTTTGAGGTTTGAGTCTTTCAAAAGTCTCTTTGCAAATTCCGAAACTATAATACTTGTTATTTATCATTATCTTTTAAGCATTCAAGTACATCCTTTAATTTTTGAGGTATAGGTAAGCCAATCATTTCCATATTTTCCAAAACAGAAAATCCTTCTATAGATATGTAAAAGAAAATCACAGCTGTTCGGATCATACTTTCATTTTGAAGAACATACATATCAATCATATGCCCCATTGATATTAATACAAATATTGATATCGTTCTTACAATTCCTCTGAAGCTAAACTCTTCTAATAACCTCTTATTTGAAATTGACACAATGCCTGCTGTAAAATATTTCATCACCACGAAAAAAATCAAAGTGTATAAAAAGCCATCCCAACCGCCAAGTAAAACTTCCAATACATTCATTACCACAATAATCACATGTTGCATAATTAATAAAACCTCTTTCATTTTTAATCCTACTTTCTATAGTTGAATTTATTTGTCCCTTCACTACACGGATATTTGAAAGGCTAAATGTGAGGATTTTTATAAAAGTTTTTTCAAATTATTTTTTGCAGTCCTTAAGCGATGTGATATAGCTGAGTGGTCTACTCCGTAAATTTCTGCATATGTATTTACTGAGATGCCTTCAAAATAGATAGCAGTAATTAATTCTCTTTGAGAAGGTTTCAGTTTTTGTATTGCCCCACGAACTCGCTCATTAATTGATGGTTCACGGAATAATTCTTCAATATTTGATTCGATAGAATAATCAAACCCCATCTCCAAGCCAAGGTCGAGAGAATAATTATGTGCCCTCTGCTTTCTGTCTGCATTAGCTTCAACTCTATCAAAGTCAGAAATAACATCTACCCATTTTTCGTCTGCTTCAAATGTTACTTTTTCGCCATTTACAAATTTGTATGTAAGTTTCATTTCGTACCCTTCTGCTCTGGCAAGCAGACGAATACAAAGAAAAAATGACGCACCAAACAAAGGGTACATACACTGATTTTTCAAAAATGAAAAAATGTCAGTTTCTATGTATCCGTCGTTTTGTACGCGTCCAAAACACCAGATTCAATTTTATTTTAAGGAAATCCTTAAACATGGACTTAAATAGTGATACTCTCCAAGTCCATATTTAAAGACTTCCTATACATACATATAAGGTTTTTTATTTTCGATTATATTGTTATTGCTGTTGCCTTGTGTTTATCGAGATTTTTTTTAAAAAAAAGACCTAAATTTGCGTATGACAAGAAAACTTTATCTTGTCAAATGCAAATTCAGGTCATGAATAACTCAGAATTGCTGAGTACATATTAAATTTTATTTTAAGACTCATCGAAAAGGTCCTTTTCCGAAGATGTAATTACATACTTATTCTCGTTTACACGGCGTATTGTAGTAGTTATCTTATTTCTTTCAAATTTGATTTCTTCTCCGATTATCAATGTTGACTCTGATTTGTAGCCTTTATATTTAGATCTTACAACACCTGTGGAATAGTTGATGTGGCATACTGTATGCCCATACTTATCCTTAACTAATTCAAACCCCATTCTAATTGCCTCCTCTAGAAAATAAAAACGATTCAGTTAAATCATACTGAATCGTTGAAGTCGATAATATTACAAAATGGGTGCAGAAACTCAAAGCTTTACCATTCTCTCGGAGTAAAACCAGCATCAACTTTTCAGTAATAGATTTTTAACAAGGTACTTAAACCAAACTTAAAGTTGGCGTTTGTGTTTATCAGAGGCTCATCCCAATTTCGGGCAAGAGCAGCCATCTCTCCGATAATTTAGAATAGTAATATTGATTTGTGAGGAATAGTATATTGAGCGAAGAAACAAATGTTATATCACTTACATACTACCCTCGGTAATCGCTATGAGCTCCATTGGAATATACCGTCCTTTCTGTAATTTAGAAGGAGATTTATACTGTCTTAACAACCATCTCCAAAAACCCTCTAGGTCGTGCCTTTCTATTTTGTATTATATTACAGAAAAGTACCCATCGTCAAGCAAAAATGCTACAATTTTCAATTTTATTATCCAAAAAACACCTCTTATTTTTATGCAACTTTCACAAAATTACGGTTCTATACAAATTAGGAATTGACATTTATACACAAATATTATATTCTTTTTAAGCTGTAAGGGAGATGGTATTTGCTAAAGTTAAAATTCTATGAACTCCAATTAAAATCTAATAAAAAATAAATATATACAAAAATCGACAAAACGCTTGACGATTTTCTATTTTTTGAAATTTCAGCATAAAAGCAGAGATAAAATTATAAGATAGGATTCCATTCTCCATTACTTAGAATTTTATTTATTGCCCGTTCTGTAGCACCATAATAACACCAAACAGATCATAATACAATGACACAAAAAGTCCTTTTTATCGAATGAAAATATACAATTTTTATCTGATATTTTGTGTTTCTGTAAAAAAGTCGGTTTAATAAAAGAAAAAATCACCAGGACATCAAATGTCCTAGTGACAATAAAATTTTCTAAAATTTATTAGTTAATGGTGGTTTTCCGTTCCTTGTTAAAAAACTATTACAAGCAGATAAACCTTCATTAAAATACAGCGTTATTAACCTATTATATATAATGAAAGTTTCTAAATTATAACCGGCTAATTTAATCAAGTATTTACTATCCCACGGATATAATTTCATAGCTAAGCAAATAGCTACTGCTGTTTCTATTTTAGGCCTACTTTCATCTCTTCGAAGTCTCCCTACCGTTTTTGATGATATTCCCGTCAAGTCTGCTAAGTCATCATTACTTAATTGGTTATTTTTCATATGTATAGACAACATTCTACCAAATGTCATTGGCAATTCTTCATCATTACATCCAAGGCTCACTAATTCCTCAATCGACAGTGAATCTAAAGACCTAGTTATCGGAATTGGCTCTATTGATTTTTTATAAACTGCACCATGGTTGCTTCTTCTATAATAATGTGCATGTTTAACACGTAAATTGAGGTATTGCTTTGAAATACAAGATTCATGCATATTTTCAAGAGCTGATGGAGATAAATGAAGTTTACCATCGTAAAAAGCAAGATTTTTTCTTGAATTGATAACAATATGGTTATCAATATATAGCACTCTAAAATCATCAATGGCTTTTTTTAAATAAAAATCCCGTACATAGAATCTCTTAAGTTCTTTTGGTGTAAATAAAAAAATGCTTCTAAAACTACTTCTTGTTAATATTTCCATTATTATCTCCCCATTTTACTATTTACATTATAATAATTATCTAGATAAAAGTCCATACTAAAAAGTTGCATTTTCAAAAAAGCACAGTTGATAACGAATTCAACTGTGCTTTTTTTATACAATTATTTTTCTAACTTAATCCCTATAATTACTAACTCTCTAATATGATTTTCGTTAGGAATATTTTACAAATCGGAAATAATACAATTTCATTTATCTTTGTTGACATTCATACAAAGTTTGAAAATGAGCCATATTTGATAACAACATATCATTTAACTCATTCTTATCAAAATAAGTTAAATCTACAGATTTCAAACCACCAGTTTCTACAATCTGCATAAGACTATGAGAACCACCACAATCCTATACAATTTCATAACCTTTTCCTGAAAAAGCACAGTGAATAGCATTATTTTTCAAATTATCTTCGCCATATATTTTTTCCAATTTTAATTTAATTTGCCAACCATCACCAAAATTATAATTAACAATAAAGAGAGCATTTTTGGTATTCAAACTTATAACGTTATGTATCTGCTCTTTAGTAGCATCAAATTTTTCGATCATATTCATTTCTATATCTGAAATATTATATTCGAGTTTAGCATCTCATAAAATGCTTCAACATCTTTTTGTAAACGCTTCTCTATGTTAAAAAGATACCTTTCATTAGCTCGAAAGATTATAAAAACAGTATAACCAAGTTGTGCTATCGTTATATCTTCATTAACTAAAAATTATTCTCCACAATTTTGGTTTATAATCTTCAAGTTCTGCATAAAACTGATATATTGCCATATTTTGCCCTCTTTTTTTATTAGTATAATTCTAATAGAAATTACACTAATTTGTAAGTGTTAAGATATTATAATAGTGTTTCATGAATTACACACTATTTTAACCTTATTTCACTAGACTTTTCCTTAGTATACTCGGGATAATCCATTACTGGTTCTGATGTTACAAAACGATATCCTACTACCCAATTTTCAGACCAATTCTCTGGCAGCAAAACCTGATCTGCACCACCCTCAAGGATAGTACCTGACAAAAATTCAACAGGAGCAACAATACCGATATTTAAAAATACATTTTTAGGAACAATTATCTTTTCTTCAATATATAAAGCATTCTTCCACTGAGGATTTAATGCAAGACGCATCTTAACATCGATACGAGATTCGGCAAATTCAGTAGTTGCAAATGCTCCTAACTGTTTTGCTCCAGCTTGACCTGAAGGAGTTAATCCGAAAACTCTATATAACACTATTTCATTTGTTGTAACATATGTGTTATATTCGCCATTCTTAAAACTATTAGCTATACCTTCAGGCAAATGCTGCTTTTCAATTTTCTTTATATTATTATCATCAAGTATAGTCTTGAATTTCTGATTTGTACTTCCCGATACAAAGCCGAAACCAAGTTGTCTTAATTCTTCAAAAGTACAACGCATGTATAATTCCATAAATATCTGCCAACGAAATTAACTATATAACTTCACAACCATTTTATCAAACTCTTTATTGTAATTCAAGACCATGCTGAATATAAACATAGTAGTTATAATGAACGGTAATATATAAACAAGATAAATAAAACAAATAATAAAAGTTGATTTTCCAAGAGTTCTCTGTTAAATAGAGAACCCTTTTTCTTTATAAAACACAATAATTTCTTTATTGCAGAAATCATCAACACAATTGCACAAAGAAATAATCATATTATTATTTATGATACTTTATTTAATAATTAAATATATTTAGAGAGGGCTAAAAAATGTCACAAAAGATACTACCATATAAAATACCAAAAATGATGCTGACATATCCATATAATGCTTTTTATTTTGGAATTCTTGAGGCTAATAATATTGATTATAGTAATGTCATATTAAATGATTTTTTAGAATTATATTATTTTAAAAAAAGTGGCATTCATAAAATTGATTTTAAAAATAGTGGCATGTTTGAATTCAACAGATTCAATTCAATTGAATTTCCAAAAACAAACAACATTATAGAATCTATAAAAGATTATATAAATGATGGTTATTATGCAATTCTTATGTTAAATCAAAAACACTTTCAAAACGAGAAAGTTCATACACAATGGGAATATTGTCATGATTGGCTGATTTACGGTTATGATGATTCATCAATGCAATTTTATTGTTCGAGTTATATTGGTACAGGACATGGGGAAATAATGGGAACAATTAAACTAGGATATTCAGAAATAGAAACCTCATTTAAAAAGATTCTGCCTCGTTATCTCAAACCTTCTCCTTCATATTTTAGAAGTCATTTTATTAAAATAAATCCGGATTGGAAGGAGTGTGAAATAACACAAGAAACTTTGTATAACAATGTAAAAAGAATGTTCTTCCCAAAACATTCTGCAAGAGATGGATATTGGCATCCGGTTGCAGGAATATATTCGTTAGATAAATTATTGAGAAAAATAAAAAAAGTAAACATAACTAAGAATAAACGAAAAACAATTTTCATTCAAAATATAAGAATCATATATGAATTTAGACAAAATGTTCTTTTATGTTTAAAAAGAATGAAAATTAATCAAATGACTATAGCTCAATATGAGGGCATAGTAAACGAAACATATAAAATTTTACTATTATCCTTTAAATTCAATCAAAATGGAAACAGAAACACATTAAATACCGTTTATGAAAAATTGAAGAAAGAAAACATAGACGAAAGAAAAATATTAAAACTTATTTTAAGAACATATAAACCATAAAATGGAGGATACAACTATGGATAACTTCAAATATATGATTAAAAATTGGTTAACCTGGGACAGAAAGAGCTTAATCTATTTTATAATAAAAGTTCCTGCGCTTGTCCTACAACCAATTATAACAGCATACATACCAAAAGTTATGATTGATTGTATAACCGATGGTGTAACAATTAACAGACTTGTAATGATTATTGCTCTGTTGAGTCTATTAATTACTTTAATTACATGGTTAGACCCTTTTATGCAAGAACTTTTAAAAGGAAGTTCCAATATTATAAGAATGCGATATTCAATAATTGCATTTAGGAAAAATCTGTATATGGACTATATTGATATTGAAAGTCTTGAAGGACGAAAAAGGAATAAACAAGCTTCAGAATTTTATAGAAGCAGCTATTCACCTGCTGAATCATTTATAAATAATCTGGGACAAATTATTGTTTGTATTGTAGGCGTAATTACCTCCATGACATTACTCTACAAAATAAATATATTTATGATTTTAATTATACTTATAAGCTGTGTTGTAGAATTCTTTCTTTTGAAATTTTTGCATAATAAAGAATTAGTTATAAATAAAACAAGAAGCAGAGCAACAGTAAAATTCTACTATTTCTATAATTTAAGTAAAGATACATCAGCTTCAAAAGATATAAAATTATATAATTTTGAAGATTACTTTACATATACACTTGCAAAAATAATATCCAATTTAGAAAAAATAACAAAACAATATGGACCACAAAGCTTTAAAGTAAGCAGTGTCAGAGCAATATTGAATTTCATAAGGGAATTAGTCGCTTATTCTTATTTAGTATATTTAACATATAACGGTAAAATAAATGTTTCTGATTTTATATTTTACTATGGAATAATTTCAGGCTTTTCAAATTGGATTGTAAAATTAGTTGGTTCAATATCAAGAATGGAATATTGCTGTAAATCTTGCGGTTTATATAGAGAATATATTGAAGAAGAAACAGCAAATGAGAACAATGATAAAATTGATTTCGGTTCAGTAGAATCTATAGAATTTGACAAAGTATCATTTAAATATCCAGGTTCAGATCATAATACACTCAATGATGTTTCTTTTAAAATAAAAAAAGGTGAAAATATTGCCATTATAGGAGAAAACGGTGCTGGGAAAACCACTATTATCAAATTGCTTTGTGAATTGTACAACACAACAGAAGGTTCTATTTTAGTAAACAACAAGGATATTTCTTTATATTCAAAAGATAGTTACTTTGATTTATTCTCCGTTGTATTTCAGGATTACTTTTTTATGCCTATGTCAATAGCAGAAAACATAAGTACAACCAAAAAGTATGATAAAGAAAAATTAAACTCTTCATTTGAAAAAGCAGGAATATTAGAAAAAATAGAATCATTAAAAAATAAAGAAAATACTTTAATGATAAAAGATGTTTATAAAGAAGCTGCAGAGTTTTCAGGAGGAGAAAAACAAAAATTATTACTAGCAAAAGCAATATATAAAAATGCTCCTGTATTAATTCTAGATGAACCTACAGCTGCACTTGATCCTATTGCTGAAGGAGAACTATATGAAAAATATAATGAAATAACTAAAGATAAAATTTCTTTTTTCATTTCGCATCGTTTATCATCAACAGTATTCTGCGACAGAATATTATTCATTTCAAATGGAAGAATAACTGAATCAGGAACTCATGAAGAATTAATGGCATTAAAGGGGGCTTATTACAGAATGTATCAAGCACAAAGTTATTACTACAAGGAGATGAGTACAAATCATGAATAAATTTAACTCAATTATATTAGCATTTAAGGAAATGCATAGATTGGAGAAAAATATTATACCAAATTCAATAATCATTGCAATAATTATGGCTACTATGCCCTTTGTAAACATTTGGTTCACTTCAAAAATTATAGACTTATTAACCTGTAATGCCGAAATATCAACTCTTATATTAAATATTGGAATAGCTTTAATTATAAACTTAATTCTATTTTTCTTGAATAATTATATAGGAGATATTCAATTTGTTCATAAAACACTGATGTATAATAATGAACTAAAAAATATCGCCGAAAAACTATACAGAATTGAATATTCAAAACTCGAGGATAGTAATTTTAAAGAATTAATACATAAACATTCTGAATCTCAGGAAAGAGTTTATTCTGCATTCACACAATATGCATATATGATTAGAGATTTTATTTTTGGATTGGTTACAATCATATTATCAATAATTTTAATTTTTCCTTTATTTAAAATTGGATTTATTTCTACCGGTAAAACCTTTTTTGAAAAGCCTATATTTCTTTTCAGTGTGATTATTTCTGTTATTGTCATGGCAATAATAATTTTATTTGTTGCACTGAAAATGAATAAAAACCAATTTGAATCAGAGAATCAATATGCAACTCTCAACAAGATTTATTATTACTTTTTAAATTTGTTTTCAGATTATAAAACAGGAAAAGAAATACGATTATACAAAGAACAAAACATTATAGACGATATCGCTACTAGTAAAATAGTTACAGATGGCGAAAACATAATGAAAAAAACAGCTTTACAGTGTGCTCGCTCCAGCTCCATCGTAGCAATTTTGGCATCTTTAGTTGGATTCGGAGTATATTTATTCATTGGCGTGAAAGGGCTCTTAGGATTATTCAGTGTTGGCTCATTAGTATTGTACTGCGGTTCATTTATGCAAATTGTTAAAGGTGTCATGAAAATGACATGGACATTTGGTCAGACCGAAAAAATAATTCCACTTGTAAATTACTATTTTGAGATATTAAATACTCAGGATGAAATGACATATGGAGCAAATGAATTAGATTTGGATGATAATTTTGACATTGAATTTAAAGATGTATCATTTAAGTATCCTAATTGTGAAACATATGCATTGAAAAATATAAATATAAAAATAAATAGCGGTGAACACTATGCAATTGTAGGTAAAAACGGCAGCGGAAAAACTACATTTATAAAATTGCTGTGTCGATTATATGATGTTTCTGAAGGCACAATATATATTAATGGTATTAATATAAAAGAATATACAAAAGAAAGCATTACTAAACTTTATTCTGTTGTATTTCAGGATTATAAAATTTTCTCGCTTACTGCAACACAAAACATTGCGGCAAGTGATGATTATGATAAAGCTAAGCTATATGTTTCACTTGAAAAGGCAGATATTAAAGAGCGTATTCAAAAAATGGAGAATCAAGAAAACACTTATCTTTACAAAGATTTAGAAGAATCCGGAATAGAGATTTCAGGTGGTGAAGCTCAAAAGCTTGCACTTGCAAGAGCTCTGTATAAAGATGCCCCAATAGTGATTTTAGATGAGCCTACTGCCTCAATGGATCCGATCGCTGAAAGTTCAATGTACTCAAGATTTAATTCTTTTGTAGAAAATAAAACTGCCATCTACATATCTCACAGATTATCAAGTTGCGCCTTCTGTGATAACATTGCCGTATTTGATAAAGCAGAAATTATTGAAATAGGAACACACGAAGATTTATTAAAATTAAATGGAAAATATACAAAATTATGGAATGCACAAGCTGAATATTATTTATAAAATAATATTGACTTACTTTGTAAGTTAACTCTTCACCATTTAATAATCATAGAAATCATACTGTCAAATATCAAAATAAGCATAAAAAATAGAAACAGTTAACATTAAATTGTAACCGTCTCTATCATATTTGTTTTTCATCTTAATCAAAATAACTATTTTCTTTTAGATAACATTAAGATATTAGTAAACCATATCTTGATAATTTGATTTAAGAATTTGATAAATGTCATTTCGCATTTTTAAACAACTTTTCGTTACTGATTGTTTCAACTGTTCTCTCGTGCAAGTTTGGTTAGAATAATCATTTTCATATGAGTATAGCACACTGTGTGATGCACTGATTATTGCCCCAAGTGAAGAGTAATTATATTTTTTGTCCTTTAGTCTGTCGCTATTCTTTTCTAAATGCTTTACAATTAAAATTGATATATTATCTCAGTTATTTGTAATTCTATCTTCAATATCAGCACTATATTTTGTTGAAGTTTTAACAAGAATAAATATGCCTTTGCTGTATTTTTCGCAATTATTAATAAACGACTCTATTTTTTTCGAATCCTAAAAAGAGAGATATGGTTAAAAAATCCACATCATATACTGGGGGGGGAAAAGTGTTCCATCAATTAATTCTACTTGACCTAAAGCCCACTCGAATAAGCCTTAACTGTGTCTCCAATATCATTTCTTTTGCTGTTCTCAATTACAATTATTCCCTTTGACTTTGCGTAATTGAAAAACATTCTGTTGAAGCGTTATTCTATTCGTATATTGCACTTTGACTAAATCCAGTGTCCTTATGAATTGTGAGTACACTACCTCTGGTAATGTAACGACTTACCACATTTCTTTTGAATTCGTCATTATAATACATTGCTTTTGTATTATCCTTATAATAATATTTTTTGACTCCTTCTATTCTTATGCCTCATCAACTTTAAGTGGTTCAATCTTTGACTGAAAAAGAGGTTTAGATTTCACATTTTACTGTGGAATCTAAACCTCTATGTTATCATTTAGTCTACAAAATTTTAAGGGAATCGGCAACCAATCGAACTACTATGTTCGATTGGCTGCCGATTCAACATGATTTGTTTACATTTTTTCGACTGGTTCAATGCCAAGTATTTCTAAATGCTTTTCAAGAACTTTTTTTGTGATTAAACACAGACATATTTTAAATGACTTCTTGCTACTATCAGGTTCATGAATTATTGAAGTTTCATGATAAAACTTCGAAAAATCGACAGCTATATTATAGGCACTTTCAGCAATGTAGTTTGGTGCTTTTTCTTTTATAGAACGAACAAAATAAATTGAACTAAATACTATATCTAATAAGATATTTCTTTCACAATCAGAAGATATATTCATAAATGAGAAATCAATATCCTTTAAATTCACTTTGGATAAAATAGAGTTGATGCGAGTAAGAGTGTATAATAGATAAACGCCTGTCTTTCCATTAGATGAAGTGAATTTATCAACATCAAAAATATAATCTTTTGTTCGATGATTTATTAAATCGCCAAATTTAATACCAGCAATTGCAATTTTCTCATAAGTTTTTTCATCTAATATATTAGTTGCTCCGTTTTTAGTGGTATTAATAGCTAAGTTTATTAAATCGTTTAGTTTCATTACACCCCCGTCTCTTGTTTTGTATGGCTTACCATCATGTCCATTCATTGTTCCAAATCCGATATGGTGTAAATCTATATTATTTGAAATTTGTGCCAATTTAGCACATCTAAACACCTGCTTAAAATGTAAACTCTGCCGTTGATCTACAACATACCAAATTTCGTTAGGTCTAAAATCAGTCTTTCTTTGAATTATTGTTGCTAAATCAGTAGTGGCATAAGTATATGATCCATCTGACTTCTTTATCATCACTACAGGAATAGGTTCTTTGTCATCCTTAAAACTAACATTAACAACTGAAGCGCCTTCACTTTTAAACAGTAAATTTTGCTCTTCCAAAGTTTTAATAAGAGGAGGAATATACTTAGCTGAATGACTTTCTCCATACCAATAATCAAATTCTACACCAAGATGCTGATAGTTATTCTTTAGATCATTTATGGATGTATCTACTATTTTTTTCCAAATATCAACATAACCACAATCACCTTGTTGAAGCTTTGCTGTAATGGTATTTGCCTTATCTTTGAATTCTACATTTTCTTTGCTTTTTTTACTTGCATATGGATATATTTCATTCAATTCATTAACTGCAACATTAGGAAAGGAAGCAAAATCACCGTTATATTGGCTATGAAAACATGACCAATTTGGATAGCGTTCTTGGTATTCAGCAATGACTAAGCCCATTTGCATACCCCAATCTCCCAGATGAGCATCGCTAATTACATTAGCACCGGCAAGACGAGCAAGTCTTTTAAGGGATTCACCAATTATTGCAGAGCGCAAATGTCCAATGTGCAAAGCTTTAGCAATATTAGCTCCACCATAATCGATTATTATAGTTTCGCCTTTACATAAGCAGGGCACACCACAATTCTTATCATTATATATATTTTTGACATGATTATACAAAAATTCATCACTTAAAGATAAATTAATAAAACCAGGAGGGCTCACCATAACGGTATTAAAGATCTTGTTTTTTGAAAGATATAAACTGATATCATTGGCAATTTCTAAAGGGGATTTATGGAATTTTTTTGCGCATAAAAAAGCATCATTGCATTGAAATTGACATAAATCAAGCCGGTCAGATATTTTTGAATTTCCGAATCCTTTTCCATACCCACATTTGTCAAAAGCCTTATTTAAAATGTTATTCAAATGATCAATAATATATTCCATTTTTTATAATCTCCTTCCCATAAGCAAATGTAAACGGCAAACAAATAATCAAAAATATAATTCTATTTTGGTCAATAATATATAAATATACGAACTACAAAAATCACATACGAATTGTATAATATTTTTCGATTATTATAAAAATCGACAAATGAATGCGTATACTATTCTTTTAATATTTATATGTATTTAGAAACGCGTTTGAACACTGAAAACTCAAATTTCAAATTTAATATATTATACCAAATCCTTTAAATTTTGACTCTGTACCGACCTCATTGCAAGTATATTATTTACTTTTAACTTTAATAGATTAGCATAAAAACTAACCATTGTCAATTACTTAAATACTTTTTAATCATTTCTCTAAGATACTGTATATCTGTTATTTCATAACCAAGATAATCTTTATATTCTTTGTTTGTTTCAGGATTACAGCATAATGAAGTTGCAAGCATATTTATTGTTATATTTTCCCAATTGGTGTAAGATATAATAATGTCAATAAGAGTTCGCCAAGCTTTATCGATATATGGCTTAATATATTCTTCGCCTACTAGAATATTATTTTTGCAAGTCAATATATTTAATAACAGCCGTTTTTTTGCATCTGATGTTACTAGATAATCATTATCAGGAATATCATTAATTAGATATTTGTTATTAATTTTGTTAAAAGGTGGATTCTGAATTACTTCTTGGCAATCAGAATATGTAAAAATAGATTTATCTTGGTATGGCGCATCTTGATCGACTTTTAAATTAAATTTATTATGAATATTTTCTAATGTTTTAACCATAAATTCTATGTCATCTGGTTTAATCTCGTCTAAAATAATGCACGCATCTAAGTCACTTGTAACTGTTCCCTTATTTATTGATCCAAACACAATAACAGTTTTTTTTCTGTCATTAAAATAATTGTTAATTTTTTCAATCAAATATACAAATATTTCATTTGTCATTTATATTTTCTCCAATAAATATTCTATTAAATTATCAATGTCTTTTTCGTTTAGATATGGATTTCCACTCATAAAACGTAAAGGAGTAACTAGTTTATCATATCGTAGATATTTGTTGTTGATAACTATTGGAAAACTATGTAAATAATATTTTCCTTCTTCATTCATTAATGCGAATATTTGTTTATTAAAATCACTAATTCTTTGAATATTTTTTCTACTTGTATTTTTTGGTATTAAAAAAAACATAACTGAATTAATCACTGTGTCATTTAACAACATAAAATTAGAATTATTTTTAATTTTATTTGCAAAATATTTCGCCATATAATGTCGTTTTTCAATGATTTCTCCAATGTGTTTTTTTCCTTCCGCCTTCAATAAAAACCATAATTTGAAGCATGATGCATTTTTAGATCCAATGAATGGTGTTATTTGCCCATATGCAAAATTTTGTGATTGTAAAATCAAGTCTGAATCAACACTAATGAGTCCGAATTTTTTAGGGTCTTTTGCCAATAAAATACTTAATCCATACGGAACCATTAACACTTTATGTGCATCAGTTGTTATGCTGTCGTATTTTTCTATTCCTTTAATTTTATATTTTAATTTATCACTAAAGCCCAAAGAAAACCCATGGCACGCATCGCAATGCATCCAAATATTTTCATCAAATGATTTCACTATGTCATATATATCACCAAGATCATCGATAGTCATTGTTTTACTATCTCCAGCATATACCACACAAGCCATGATTTCATTTTTATTCTCTTTCAAAATTCTTTTCAAATCAACCTTGTCAATTTTGAAATTATTTGTTTTGACAAATAAAATATTTTCTCCAAGCCCAATCCACTTCAAACTGGCGTCTATACTGTAATGTTCGATACCCTTAGGAACTATTACTTTGAATTTTTTTGAATCTGCAATCCCATTTTTTATTACATTAGGATCATGGTTACTTCGAGCTAACATCATTGCAATGGTATTACTCATAGTTCCACCAAAATTCAATATGCCGCCTACATCCAGTACACTATTTAATTCTTTTTTATCGCAATTAGTATAACCTACAATTTCACGAATCCATCTAACTACTGTAATTTCTGCAAAGGTCGCAGAAGGTGCACTTCCTAATTGATTAATTAAATTTTGATGTAAAAATTCGGAATATAGTGTTCCTATTAGACCAGCAACATTATTACCACTGTCCGGAAATCCCATACTATTTGCCGATGTATCGTTAACACAATATTGCATTATTTTATCATAGAACTCATTATAGACTTCATTATAATTTGAAGAAGTAATAGGTAGGTCCTCAACTATAGTATTTTTTAAGTAGTCTGAATCAGCAGTAACTTTATAATACTTCTGCTTTCTGAATGCTAAAATTTTATCTATCGAATCTTTTAACAAAAACTCTTGGTTTTCTAAAGTGAATTCTAAACTATTCATTTTTATTCTCCTTTTCGAGTTCATAATTAATTTCTTTTATCAAATCTTTAATATAGATGTCAGTATATCCATTGCTAAGGATATTTTGTATATCTATTTCTATACCAAACTGATCTTCTAAATCGACCACTAACATAATGAAACCTATAGAATCTATACCTACATTTAAAATACTACTGTTTTCATCAATCGTGTTTTTTTTATTTGCATAATTATTAATAATTTCAATAGTTTTACTTTTTACTTTATTTTTCATTTGGTATTCCTTTCCCTATAATATAGAAATAATTTATTAATGTTTTCAACACTAACTATTCCCCTCATTTTACCAGATATTGTATCTATAAAAAATTTTTTTACTTTCGTAGAAAAAACTTCAACAATAATTCCAAAATCTTGTTTAATTGCTTGTTTTATTAAATTACAAATAATTAGTTGCAAATCATTTGAAATATTCGTTAAATACAAGAAAAATATTTTATTTTGTTCATATAAAATTTGATAATCTTCAAGAGGAGATAAATTAAATTGTCCATAAAGTATATTATCGAAAAAGCTACAATGTATATGTCGATCCAAAAGAACGACTTCTTCAATGCTTCTAAATCCGAAAGTCTTTATTTTCTCATCATCTTTGATAATCAAATCACTAAGAAAATACCTTATAAACGGCATACTATATAATGATAAATTTGTAACAATGCAATTACCAATAACTCTTTCGAATCGGCTTTCTTTCTTTGTTTCTAACACGATGTTTTGCATTGCTAATAAGTCATTATTGTGGCTTTGAAAAGCAATTCCCCAAACTTCATGACAACTATATTGCACAATTGTTTTACACTGAAATTCATTTTCAATTTTGTTTTTGTATATTTCGGGCAAGTATTCACTAATTAGTTCGACAAATTTCAATTTAATGTTTATATTATTTCGCTCCGATATGCAAGCTAATTCAAAGGCTACAGAAGGAGGACAAATTATCCAATCTAATTGTAACTCTTTTATTACTAGCAAATCATTAATAAAACACTTTTCATTGGCTTTAATGATTGGGAATCTAACTGATATTTTATCAGATACAATTTTTATATCTGGTTCGATTATTGAATGTTGTTTATTATAATAATAAACTCCATATCTTTTGCCAGCACTAGAATATAGTTGTCGCCTATTTTTCCATAGAATCATATCTAATTCGAATAATTCTTTCTTAGATTTATATATATTTAGTGGAAGATTTTCTGTTGTTCCATTTGTCATATCTTGAATTAGTTCTACAGTTTTAAATGGATCACTTATTAGAGAATTGTTTCTAATTTCATCTCTTGTTAAAATTGGTAAGCTTTCAATATCTTTACAATATAAGCAATTTCTATATTTATTTTTATAGTAATTATTATTTGTTTTAACAAAATCTAATAAATCATCCAAAGAATACAAATTTTGCATAGAAATACTATTCCTTTCCAGACAATTGACCACAGGCGCCTAAAATATCTCTTCCTTTACTAATATTGATATCTACACCAAATCCTTTTTTTAATAGAAATTCTTGAACTATCTCAGCTTTTTTACCTACCGGTCTTTTAAAATTCAGCAAATTCGTTTCGTTATAAAGGAGTATTTGAATTTCAAAAATATCATGATTTAAAATTTTCGCTAATTTATTAATATCTTCAAGCGAGTCGTTATAATCTTTTATGAGCATATAGCTCATAATTACTTTTTTATTCGTGATTTTATTGAAAATTGTGCATGCCTTAATTAAATTTTCTAGAGGATGAGCAATATTTATAGGCATAATTTGATTTCGGGTTGCATCGTTAGAAGCATGCAATGACACCATAAGCTCTATATCTAATTTTGAGTTTGCTAAATCTACAATTCTTTGAGGTATTCCAGACGTAGAAATAATTATATGCTTTGGTGAAAAAAGTTTACCTGCCTTTTCACAAAAAGAAATTACTTCATCATAATTGTTTAGTGGCTCACCCATACCCATAAAAAGTATATTTTCAATGGTAAAGTCTGTTCCTTTATTTATTTCCAAAATTTTATTTACCATTTCAATCATTTCGTCACACTTTATATTTCTTTTAAATCCTATTTGTCCAGTTAAACAAAACTTACAACCCATAGCACAACCTAATTGCGAAGAAATACAAATTCTACTGTGATTAGGTGATTTCTCATAAAAGCTTACTGCTTCTACATTGTAATCATCTTGTTCAAATTTAAAAATATATTTTTGACTACCATCATTTGATTTTAAAATCTTTACTAATTCCATTTTAAACGTCCTTTCTTTTATAAGCTGATATTAAATTGAGCCACATCACTGTTAACATCATATAAACCATTTGTTTTTAAATATTTTAAATACGAATATACAGTAGTGTTAAAAATTCCAAATTCGTCTAAGAAACTATAATCTTGTATATGTTTAGGAGAAACTTTAGTATATGGCGCACTGTACAGCATTCCATTGCAAAATGTCTCACAAAGTTTTAAATTAACAATAAATTTACTAGCATAATATTGTGGTAATCTATTTATTGCTGGATGTCGTATGACGCAGATTTTATCGAAAAGAATATCATGGACTCCTAATATATTCAATACATTTTGTATAGTAATACCAGTCCCTATATTGTCATCAAATAAAATTTTATAGCTATCAGTTTTTTTTATGGCAATATAAATATCACTTAAATTATATAAACTATTATTTGAGTAGTGGCGTTCTGCATAATTATCACCTAGTTTTATATAATTGATAGTATATTTTGTATTTTTACTATATAAGGCTTTAAAAATATAAGGTAGTTCTAATCCACCGTATAATATTGCAAAGGATTCCACATAATTTGGGATTACTTTATAATGATTATGTAGTTCTTGTACAGACATATAATTTTCGTAAAAATTATCATTGTCCCTGTGTAATCGAAACATTTCATTAAAATTTAAATTGTTTTTTTTGTGGTATTGTTTTTCAATATTATTTAATGAATTAACAATCTCTTGCTTCGTGGTTTTGACTAAAATTAATACTTGATTTTTGTAATCAACGTTTACAATGCCTCTACACAAATTAGTCATCAAAGCTATCACATTTGAAGTAATATTATTCCATACTTGTATGTAAGGATGATAATTATTCGGAATGCAAAATTCATTAAATCCGTTCATAGAAAGAATTATCATAGCATTTAGAAATTGCAATGAAATATTGCGCAAATTGTCCAATACACCAAATATTAATTTATATTCGAAACTCAATCCTATAATTTTGAATTGATTTAACGCTAAAATAATTTCTGTCAAGAACAAAATGCAATTGTCACACCATTGATTGATATTATAAAAACTTAATTTCTCAAATTCAGTCTTTGAACAAGCTTGCCAATAATAAATACCAGCTCCTCTCAGAATCACTGAGTTATCTGTTTCCAGTAAATATACATACGATTTATCTACTTTTTTTGAAAACAAGTGTTTTAATGGATTTGAATTAGGTATCAAAATCCATTCAAAATCATAGAACTTCAAACCTCCAATTTCCGGATCAAAAGAAGTAGAATTAATAATATTGTTTTGTTCTCGTAATTCATAATTCTTTTTCTTTTTTCCCCATAATTCACATTTATTTGCTAGTTGGTAAACATAATCCTGCTTTTCATATTTATTAATAGCCAATTCTGGAACTATGGTAAGCATATTAAATGACTTATAATCGCATGGCAATTTATAAATGTATAGCGACTTTGAGAAATCAACATACAATATATTTTCTAAACTAGTTAATGACAAATTACTATTTTTTTCAAATGTATAAAGTCCGTTTTCTGGATTATAATAAACAAAAGAAATTAGAGTTTCTAATTTGAATTTAGTAAAGCGTCTATATAATTTTTCACTTTCAACAAAAGCAATAAATCTATTATAACAGCCAAACTTTGTTTTAACATAGTGGACAGTTTTTATCATCTGAAAAATATCAAGTAACTTTATATTTGTAAATACACATGAATGATATATATTTTTTTTCATATTAATGTTCATTTGCTTTCCTGATTAATAATTTTATTTGATCTCTTGAGTTTTCTATTATGATTTTACATACCTTATTAATTCTATTAACATCATCTATGTTATTTAAACTCAAGTGGCTCAAATTACTGTTCGTTTTATATAGTAACAGATTAACTTTACTAACATTAAATGGATTCAAATAAGCATAATGTTTAAATTTATATTTCTTAAAAAGAGAATTTTCTCGACACAAAGGTTTATTGTTTCTGTATTTTTTAAAATTTTTCAATTCCAACCTGTTTCCGTTAACATATAATACTTTTATTCTCTTTCTTAAAGCGAAATTTATAGCTTCTTCTATTTTATCTATAATTGGTTCCCCTTTATCATTTAAAGAGGTATTACAAATAATCGGAATATTAAAACATCGATACACTTCTTCCAAATACTTAAATAACAATGGATTTTCATTTTCGTTCAGAGTTTGCACTCTTGCTGTATTATCGAAATGGAGCACAGCAGAAATTAATTCTCTATTCTTTTTATTGGCTACAAAATTATTCAACATGTATTTTGAAGGAAATGAATTATCGAACCAATCATATATATATTCTTCTAATACTATAGGGGCTACTGGTCTCCACCACTCTCGCTTTTTATAGGTGTTTAATAAATCTTTGGTGCTTTTTTTGTTTGCTAACCCAATAATACTCCTATGACCTAATGCCCTGGGGCCAACCTCTGCTCGACCATCAAACCAAATTATTGGTGCTGCTGTTATGTCATTAATAAATGTTTTTATATCCGGCTGTTCAGTTACAGAACCAATATATTTTTCATATTGTAAACAAACATCTGAAAGATTATTATATTCATCTCCATAATAAGCTGTTTCAAATTTATAGTTGAACGATCCCAATTCTTTGTAGAAATAATACATGGCCATACCAATAGCTAAACCGCCATCGTTAACACAGGGACACGATAAAAAGCCTTTAAAATTAAAGTGATTCATTAATGCTGAATTTGTTGGACAGTTTAAAGCATAGCCTCCTGAGAGTGATAAATATGCATTCCTAGGATTAATTTCATACTTTTTAATTATACTTTCAACTAACTTCGTTATTTTAATTATAGATTGCTTTTGCAATATTTTCATTATTACACTGATTTTATTTTCCTGTAACGTAAATCTATTATCATAATTAATTATGGATTTGTCATTCATAAAATCTTCATTCATTATTTTGTCTATAATTGACTTGATAGCACGATCACACTTGTTTCTATCTTGAGGTCCATAATAGTTTGGTAATAATTCAAAACTAATTGATGAATCAGTAGTTGTAGCATATGCTAATGCCATTAATGTTCCCTCAGGCTTTTCAAAATATTCACTTACATATGTCCAATACATACCCATTGATGGTATCCCAAACAATTCAACTTTTCCGTTTCTAGAAACACAACCACAAAAGTTATGTTTATTATATAAATCTTTATCAATAACAGAGTCGGATCCTCCGTCAACAGCCAATCCGATAATAGTACTGTTATTAAAAATTTCAGAATCCATAATTAATGATGTAAATAAATGAGAAATTGAATGATAAGATATATTATTTTCTTCATTAATTAAATAATATTTGTCATTTGTCGATAATTCTGGAATACCTATTGTACTTTCCATATCCTCTAAAGTGAGATTATATGTAGACAATAATTTTTCGTTTATAAAATCAATTAAGTCTTCTTTTGAAAAAAAAGAAATATTGTGATGCTTAATGCCAGTAATTCTCTCTAATTCCCAATGATGAACTAAGTTGATTTTTTCTTTTTCTTTTTTAAACAACGCAATATTATGGTCGTGTCTTAACGAAAAATTCAACATGTTCAAAATTGGATCGATATCTGAATAAATTGACAAATAGTAACCATCATTTAACATAAATATTACCTCCAAGAAAATTCAATATTTTATTTATTTTATTTAATCGAATAATTTGATCATTAATCTTAATATTGTGATTATAAAAGGTATCTATCAAAAAAACTTTTGCATTGGTTTTTTGAATTGCGTTTAAACAAGATGTATAATTATCATCAATATATGCAAATGCATTATATTCATTTAGAACATCTATTTTATTGTCAGTTAGTATTAAACTATCAAAAATATAATTGTTTGTCGTTAGCCAATTTTGTGTAATTTCGTATGTGCGTTTATCATTCTTTCTGGAAGAAAGAATAAATATTTTAAAATGTTTTTTTAGTACTTTTATTGTCTCTGATGAGTTTTTTATGGGTTTAATATGTTTGTAGTTTTCTGGAAAATAATAATTCAAGAAATTTAAAGTTTCTTCTTTATTCCATCCAAAATAATCAGAAAAAAAGAAATCATCGTAACAAATTTTATATTTATCAAACATCAAAGAATTTTTTTGTAAAACAAATTTATTATAATAATTCGATAGACGAATAAAGACAGTATAAGAATCTGCCAGCGTATTATCTAGATCAATACAAATTATTTGTTTTTTCATATTTCTCCCTACACATTTTAATTAATAAATTTACATCAATTTTTTGATTTGTATTTCTAGGCAATTTATCAAATTTTATAAAACATTGTGGTAATTCATATGGCAACAATTCGTTTTGCAAATTTCTATACAAGGCAGACTCGTCAATTTGCCCGCAATATGCACAACATAAAATCACCCTATTAATATCCAATTTTATTACCTTGCATTCTACAATATCAGAGATATTATTAATCTTATTTTCAATATCTGATGGATAAATATTGTGAGAATTCACTATGATTACTTCATCACTACGGCCTATTACAATCAAATTATTTTTTTTGTCAAAGAATCCTAAATCGTTAGTTTTAAGCCATGCATCTTTATCACACATAGTTCCATCTATATATCTAGAGAATAAAGAATTTGATTTAACATATATTAGGCCTATTTTTCCGAGTTCAACCTGGTTGCCTTTATAGTCTAGAATCTTTATATTTACGCCGTCAATGACTTTCCCCACATTGTTTCCTTGGTTTTCACCAATCCGTTGAGCACTGACACGTGGACCAGCTTCTGTCAACCCATATACGTTATATACTTTATTCTGAAATGCTTTTTGAGCATTTATAAATAGACGATTATTTAATACCTCACCACTTACATAAACACATCTTAAATTATCAAAAACATATTTGCTTTTTTCTATTTCTTTAGTTAGAAGATTAAGTAATGTTGGATTTAAACATATAATGGTTATGTCATTTTCATCAATATTATTGGCAATGGACTTTGGAGAAATTATTGTAGGACCTATATATATTTTTGCTTTTGTCTTGAGAGCAACAAGCAACTCTCCAACCAATGTAGAAGAATGAGATAATGTTTTTGCTATGTAAAGGCGATCCCCTTTATTTATTTTCATATATTTTGTTACTGAATCAGCATTATTATTAATTGCCTTAAAAGATAATATAACTCCTTTACTTAATCCAGTAGTTCCTGAGCTAAATAGAATAACTGCATCTTTCTCCGAATAATTTGCTTTAAATTTGTTTGTAATTGATTCCGGTATAACCAAAGTTCCTTTTTGATTAGATTTATATACATGTAGATTTTGACAAACTACGCCTTCATAATGAATAGAACTATCCACGTAGCAATCTTTAATATTGAGATAGTCTAATATTCCATTGACTTTATTATTAGGCATCTGCCAATCAATCAATACTGCGCAATCTTCTTTATTCCAAATATTCAATAGAATATTTACATATTCTATTGAGTTCTTTCCAATCAATGCAACAAACGCCATATTTTCCTACTTCCCTCCCTCATAGAATAAACTTACTGTAATCCAATAATGTTATTACTCTCTAGTGTTTGAATAATTATGTATCTTTTTTCCAATCAATTAAGATTTCATCAATACTTTTCCTAGTTGATTGTTTATAAATAGTACTTATTTTTCCTTCATATCCTAGTATAACTATCCCCATTAGTTCAAATTCACTACCAACATTATGAATTTGAGCTATTTCATCTTTATTTTTTAATATTTCTCCAATCCAACAAGATGCAATGCCTAAAGAAAAAGCAGTTAATAATATATTTTGAATAGCGGCTCCTATTGCTTGAGAATCTTTTAAATAACTATAAGATTCATTTTTATTTAAATACACAGAAATGATACAAGGGGCTTGTTTAATGAAATGTGAATAGATCGAATATGAAGCAATTTTTTCTATATCACTTTTATTTGTATTGATATAGAATCCCCAAGGCTGATAATTTTTGCCTGATGGTGTCCATCTAACGGTTTCAATAATTGTAATAATATCGTCTTCTTTTATTTTTTTCCCCGAGTCATAGTTTCTACAACTATGACGTTTTTTTATTGCATCAATAACACTGTTCATACTGTTTTTCTCATTTAATATTTAAGTTTTCTCAAAAACTTTTTATCACTCTTTTTTGATTTCTAATTATTTATCATTTAATTTCTAATTTTTGGATTTTAATTTTACGCTCTACTAGTAGATTGTTGTTATAAATTTCAACTACAAGCATTAAATCAAATGTGATTTTTTCTTGCTGATATTCAGATTTAACGATTATATTCTTGAAAACAGTTTTATTATTTGATAGTTAATAATTTTCTGTTCTTATAATGTTTTAAAATCTCTAATATCTAACCATGGTCGATTATGAGTAAGATAATTTGATTTAGAAAAATTTTTGTATGCATAATAATTCCGTTATAAATATTGGCATTGTAAAAAAGTTAAAATTATAAAAATACTTTTTATTAGATAATTGAATTGTATTATCCTTATTTTTTTCTGAGAAATATTGATCTTTAATCGAAAAAAATGATTAAAGATAATATCAGTTTCATAATTAGTATTCTAATCGAATCAAGGTAATAATATAGCTAAATTGGTAAAACCAATCTCAAAGCATCTGTAAATACCTATTCCTTTTTTTATAACATAGCCGTCAATATTAAACTTAATGTTTTCTAAATTGTACTATAGATTTACTAGCAACGATAAAAATTAATTACTTTAAGATCATTTCCTAAATAGAAGGCATCTAATTTTAAAACAATTTCTTCATACTTGTTTTAATTGAGGTTTTGTATTGAAAACTTTAGCGGATTATTCAAATGAAAATGGAAATTTTCTATTCTCAAGTAAGCTTGCATATATAAATCGTTTAATAATTTTATTTGTTCTTTCCGTGGTTATATAATAATTTCACATAATTATTATATAAAATTGTTTTATAATCATAGCCATTTGCTACCAAAACAGATAAATAATTATCAATATATTGATACATATTCAAACTGATTGTATTATTAAATGGTACTTTCCTTTTGAAAATTATCTTATTGATTTGTATTTGATTTAAGCTCTAAATATCATTTATTTAATCATAATAGTTTCATCATTCAAAAAGTAAAAAAATATCAAAAATGATAAAAAGAAATGCATAAATGTAATTTCAAGGCATTTTCGCATAAAAATGAGCAACATAACCAACGGATTTAAAGAAATTACAAATAAACTTTAATAATATAACTAAGATATATTAAAAAAGAGTATATTAACCAATAACGTCATATACTCTAAAACATTACATTCTAAATTATTTTCGAAGAGAAGGCTAACAATGTGAAAGAAAAATCAATAGACATTATAATAAAGTTAATTGATAATGGTTTAAAATTGATTTATATAACTCTGTTTTGTCATTACTTAAAATTTGTAATTACTACAATATTAATCACAATTATACAAAAATCATTATCGAATCTATTGAAAGTCAATAAACAATTGTTAATTATTATTGAGAATATTTCTAGTTTCAACATTAATTCTAATAACGGATTGATTAGCTCCTATTATTTTAGAAAGAATAAACATTATAGCAATATAAAGCACAAAACCATCACAAGGTTAATATAATTAATGTTCTACTATTTACTAATTATAAGTATCTTGATTCTTCTACAATTTAAAAATATTTGCAACACATAGATACTTATTGAATTAAAAATGCATCTTTTAAATATCTAGAAAACAAATTCTACACCATAAAAAATATTCCATTTAAAATTGCAAGTGGCGTGAAAATATCAATTGTTTGAGTAAATGAATCTGAAAAATCTACATGTATTAAGTTATTATTAAGTTTATATGAGCCTACAGAAGGTGAAATATTTATTAATGAAATAAATATAAAAAATTATAGAAAATAACTATTATTTCTAAAAAATTTCATTTGCTTTTTTGAGACTTTGTAATATTCCCATTATCAATAAAAGAAAATTTCACTTTAGGTTTGAAATACAAATATAGTAGATTATCAGAAATAATAAAAAAGGTAGGATTAAAAGAAAAAATCAACAATTTTACAAATAATGAAAATGCATATTTAGTAAAGAAATCAATAATGAAGCAATTGACTTTTCTGGTGAAGAAACACTAACGCTCCCTTAAACGCTCTCCTTATAAAAAAATTCTGAAATTTAGGTATTTGATGAGCAAACAAATGCATTAGATATTATCGCAGAAGACGATTTATATAGAAAGTATTATTAGTTTTCAAAAAACATCTTTTTTAACAGACAATCTACAACTAAATTTTCTATAAATTATTGTATTAGATAAAGGCTGTTTAGTTAAAATTGATTCTCATAACGAATTAATTAAAAAACAAGATGGCATATCTAATAAATTATGGAATATACAAGCATATTATAATCATAACCACTAGTAAACTAGTGGTTTGCAAGGAACGCTGAAAGCAAGCTTACCGGCTCTACCCCTGGAAGGGGTACTGATAAATTATATCGCATCACATTTTCGATCAACCTCTCTCACGTGGGGTTGTTTATTTTTTGCTTACTTATTCTTGGCACCCGTGAACGGGTCTATGTATTCCTTGATTCTCATTTGGTCATTTGTATACTCTTCTTCAATCTAATTCCTTATATACTCTTCGATTACCTTTTGTTTCAACCGACTGTATCTACATAGTATCCTCTACACCAAAACTTTCGTTCCCTATACTTATACTTTAAATTTGCGTGTCGGTCGAAAATCATTAGGCTACTCTTTCCCTTGAGATATCCCATGAATTGTGCTACACTCAAATGTGGTGGGATACTTACCAAAAGATGTATGTGATCTTTACAGGCTTCTGCTTCTATTATTTCTACGCCTTTCTGCTCACACAACTTTCGTATTATCTCACCGATATCTTTTTTTATCTGTCCGTATATCACTTGTCTTCTAAACTTTGGTGCAAAGTCTATATGATACTGACATCTGTACTTTGAATGTAACGAACTCTTTATTTCGTTATTTCCTTTATTTCTCATAATTTAACCTCCTAGTTTTTGCGATGTGATACCACTCACATTATACTAGGAGGTTTTCTTTTCTTCAATTTGCCTTGCTTATAGCTTGGCTGTTTTATTTTTACTAAAGCGTTTTATTTCCCCCAGTTTAACTGGGGGGGTTATTCTGTGCTGAAGACAAACAACAAAACATCCTTTATGGGATGATTGCTATAAAGGATGTTTTAAAGTATTAAAAACTAATACGTATATTTTCTCAACGAATATGAATTTGCTATTTAATATTTTGAAATAATTTGATATAATATTGTCATATTATGAATATTTATGGTGAAATATGAGAATATTAGTTTGTGATGATGAGCAAAGATATTGCCAAATAATAAGTGAATACATTTTGGCGAATTTTAATGAAAACTCTGAAGGAGTAATTGAAGCTTTTAATTCTGCTAAAGAGCTAGTTTCGTTCTGCCTAAAAAATGAACCGGATATATTGTTTTTAGATATTGAGCTCGGTGATATGAATGGAATTGAGTTAGCTAAATATTTACGCAGCGAGTTCCCTGCTCTGATAATCGTATACATTACTAATCATCCAGACTATGTATTTTCCTGTTTTGAAACAGAACCTTTAAACTTTTTGAGAAAACCAATAGATAAAATTGAATTCAATAAAACATTTCAAAGAATTATCAAGAAGTATACTGAAATACATAAATGTATCCCTATTAAATGGCAGAACGATTCAGTTAATCTTGAAATAAAAGATATATGTTATATCGAAGGATACAACAGGCACTTAGTTTTTCATTTGTATAATGGCGAAAGTTATGAAGTGGTTGGTAAAATTGATGAAATGTATAAATTTCTTAAAGTACACGGCTTTGTAAAATCTCATCAGGGATTTGTTGTTAATATGCTACATATAAAAGATTTTGGTGAAAGTGAAATCCGTATGAAAAACGGAGCATCTGTTTTGATGAGCGTACGCAAAAGGTTAAAAACTAAAGAGGCATATTCTGATTATATAAACAGGAGATTTAAATGATTATAAAATACATATCCCTTATATTTGGAGCAATTTTTGAAGTGTACACTATTAATATGTATATGAGTGCATTTTCAGAGAAAAGAAAGACAAACAAATACAGAATTATAATATCTTATATTATTATTACTATTTTTCAAATATTTGCATCATTCTTTTTTCAAGGAACAATTCTATTATTATGCTCACTTATAACATCATTTTCCATAAGCCAAATATATAAAATGAAACAATACATCAAATTAATTTTGACAATAACAGTTGTAGTAATTAGCGTTGCAGGAGAAATGTTGGTTAGTGGTATTTTAATGATGTTTAAATCCACTGATTTTAAAACACTTAGTATCGATCAAAATATATATTCTTTAGGAGTTTTGTTATCTAAATTTTTTGTATTTATATTAGTGATTATTATAAAAATTGGAAAGAAAAAGTTAAACATTGAAAACTTAAAAATTAAGTATTTATTTATATTAAGTCTTTTACCAATTACAACTGTATTATTGCTTATTTTAATGTATCAAATAATGTTAATTATAGACAATAATCAACTAAAGATAACATTTATATTTGCAAGTATGCTTCTGATTTTATCAAATGTAATAACATTCGAAATTATAAGGAATCAAAACAAGTTAGCTAAGTCTGAATATGAATTGAAATTGCTAAAAGAAAATATTACTGAACAAACTAAACATTATGAAAATCTACAATCTTCACATGAAGAAATAAGACAAATGCGCCATAATATGAGAAGCGTTTGTATCGGTACTATTGCTGAATTAAAGGTCGGTAAAATAGATAACGCTATAGAACAATTACAAAGTAATATTGATATTATAGAAAAATCAAGTAAAGTTATTGATACCGGTCACCCATCAATTGATTCTATAATTGAAAATAAATTAAACAAGTGTGATGAATTAAATATAAATGTTAATCTTTCATATCAATATAAAAAATCTATCACTATCAATGAAATTGAAATAGCAGTTATAGTAGGTAACATTCTTGATAATGCTATGGAGGCTTGTCAGAAAGTTATAAGTGATAAAGAAATTTGGGGTTCTATTACAGTTGATAAACAAGATATTATAATTAATATTAAAAACACTGCTGTTGGCTCTAACAATCTAAAAACATCTAAAATTAATAAAAAAGATCATGGTTATGGATTAAAAAGTATATCTCTTATTGCAAAAAAATATAATGGATATGCTAAATTCTCATTTTCAGATAACACTTTTACATCATATGTAATATTAAAAAACTAACACTTTCGTATTTTTAATCAACGAAATTACATAAAACAATAAATTATATAAATTTAAGCACTATTGTATAGATAGTGCTTTTTATTTTGGAGAAATTACAAATGATCGAGACATTAGTAAAAAAAATAACAAATAAATTTATTAACAGTAATATTATTAAATTCGCGGACAGAGAAATATATTATTACTGTTTTGAAACAACCATAGTTATTCTTTTAAGCTACAGCTTATTATTTATTCTTTCAATAATTTTCAACGAATTTGTTTCTTCTCTTATTTTTATTTTTTCATTTTCGTCATTTAGGAAAGTCTGCGGAGGTTATCATGCCAATAATTATCTAAAGTGTGGAGTAATGTCATTAGCCAGCTATTTATTTCTAATATTGATAATAAAGAAAATTAATGTTATATTTGAAGTTTCAACAATCGCTCTAATTATCGGAGCAATTACTATAATACTCTTATCACCCATTCAGGATGACAACAAACCATTTACAGAAAATCAAAAAAGAAGATTTAAATTAATAAGCAGAAGTTTAGCTGCTATATTAATTTTAGTGTTTGTTGTTTTAGAAACATTTGGTTTTCATGGATCAATTTCAAATAAATATTACTTTTCATTTTGCTATGGAATAGATTTAATAGCATTTTCATTAACGCTAAGTAAAATTGAAAGGAGGATAAAAAATGCAAAAATTTAAAAATTTCATCATGAAATTTGGAAGTTCTTTTGCTGCATTGGCATTAATAATTGGCATATCAACTTCAAATTCAGCATGTATGATGGTTTTTCATCAGCCTAAAGAACCGGCAGCCATGAACAAATTCAAATTCTAAAAGAATACGGAGAGGGCAAATATGGCTCTCTCCGTATTCTTTTTAATTCAATATGGTCTTATATTGAACGGTAATATATAAACAAGATTCAATAAACAAGTATAAAAAATCATTTTGCTCTATCCATCGATTATATCGTTTACTGAAATCTTAAATTTTTCTGAAATACCAATAAGCTCATCGAGTTCAATAAATCGTTTTTTTTGAAGAATTGAATCTAAAATCTGACTATTCATATCTATGTATTTTGCAAAGTCAATCAAACTCATTCTACTATTATAAATAATTTTTTTTAAAGAATGAATAATATTTTCCTGATAATCATTCTTAACTTTTTTAATAGAGCGATATGTCATTTTTGTATTGCTCTGCAATAGATTTAACTTTAGCTTTTCTATTGCGTCTTTTTCCTCAATAAGTCCTTGCTTTTCCAATTCAGACAACAAATCCTGATTATTAAACTTACTATCAATTAATAATTCTATATTGACACCATAGATTCTTGAAAGAAGTATTAATATATCACATGGTATATCTGCTGCTGTTTTTTCAAAAGAAGTATACTTATATGAAGATATGTTTAAAAATGATGATATTTCTTTTTCGGTTAAACCTAATGTTTCACGAAGAAACTTTATTTTTTGATTCATAACTAAACCTCATAACTTGGTTATATATTAACAAAATAATGACTGGATGTCAACAAATGACAAATAGGCAATTAAATAAAGTTCTCAAATTGTCTATACTATAGGTATCGGAAAGAGGTGCTTATATGGAAACAGACTATTACAGAAAAGTTATTAAAGAATATCGCAAAGAGAAAAAGCTTTCTCAAGAAAAATTTGCTGAATTATTGGGATATGATACCACATATATGAGTCACATAGAAACTGGTAAAAGAGAACCAAGCGTTGATTTCTTTATAAGGTTTTCAAATTTATCAGGCATATCTTTCGATTATATGTTTTGTTGTGAAACTCAATTAGGAGCACAAATAAAGCTTAATGAAATTTCCGATAGAGCGATGAAGTTATTACCAAAAGACAGACAATTTGCTTTTAAAATACTAGATGAGTTATTAGACCGTTTTGAACAAGATACCAAATAATAATATAGAATTAAAAAAAATGTGATAAATTGTAAGGCAAATACGCAATAATGTTATTTGATTTTTACATTTATATACATTTATATAAGATGATATAATCATTTTTACAAATCGTAAACTAAAAATGCAATATTGTCGAATTTTTTTTGAGCTTAATAACACTTCTGAATTTTAACTTAACGCTTTCGCAGTTTTACTTTTCGTTTTAGAACAGCAAATCTATGCTTATTTTTATGTATAGATTTGCTGTTTTTATTTTATCCTATTATTTAAATATAATTTGTAGAAAGAGTGTATTTGTACACTCTTTCTTTTGTTTATGGCAGCAATCAATTGCAAGATATCCATAACTTCCGATTTTAAAAAACATTTTAAAATCGGAGGAATATGAAAAAGATATTAGAAATATATGATATCAGTGATGACTATCTTGATTATCAAGGAAATCCATATATTGTAGTTTTAAATCCACAATTTGAAACTGATAAGGATACTGTTAATAAGATATTAAATTCTCAATATACAGTTTTAACAAATAATGAATGGTTGGATTATAAAAATACAGTAGTTACATTTAATAATAATGATGCAAAACATCGAATGAGACGAGAAAAGCCACTTGAATTTTTTTCATCAAATAGATTCAAACAAATTCACTCACTTGAAATTAATCTTGATGATAACACGAATGTAGCAAAGGCAATTAATATGCTTTCACCTCAACCTAAAAGAAGATTCATAAAATATTATATTGATGGTAAAACATATAATGAAATTGCTATAGAAGAAGGAAAACATATTTCATCAATATATGAATCTATAAGTGGAGCAAGAAAAAAATTTTTAAAATATTTGGCTTTTTTTGAAAATACCCCCGAAAAATAAACCCCAGAAATTTCTATTTTATGAAAGGGTTTATTCCCTTTTATAAAACAGAATACCAATATTATAAATACGTTAGTTTGTATGAGGGGTATGAAATCGTTTCAGCATAAAGTATTACTGCGCCATGATCTGTTACAGGGAGCGAATAACAGTAATATCTTTTCCCTTTCAGTGGTGCGAAAGGGATTGCAATGAAAGTACAAACTTATAATGATACTTCCGCTATGGCAGCGGGTCGCTTGGATGGGACTGGTTAGATTCCAATGAGGATTACCAAATCCGTTTATAATATTCCTTTAAATCGGGACAGGAATAAATGATTTAAACAACAGTTTTGCATTTTATACAAGCAAAATGGAATTACTGCTATTTTATTACATTATATATATTATTCTGTTAAATACGGAGGCGATGATATGTTCACAGGACAAAAACATAAAGAAAGATTTTTGAATGAGATTGGAACACTAAAACAATCTAATTCGTATTTTAATAGGAAATTCTTATCAGCCTTATATACAATAACAAGTGATGACTTTTTATGGGAAGCTTCAAAAAACTCAATAAAATATAATTACATAGATTTTAATCAAATAAATATAAGAGGCATTAGTGTTAATTCACATCAATTATGGCAATTCGCTAAAAGTATGATTTTAGGTGACGAAATGTTACTTGAAGATATAATTGATAGAGAATTATATAATGATAAGAACTTTAAAATAATTATTGATGCGATAAAAATAGCGAGAAAAGGGCTAAAATTAAACTAAATACAATGAAGGCGACTGAATTGAATCAGTCGCCTTTTATTATTTGGAGGTGTTAGTAATAAACGAATTCTTAAAACTAGAAAAAGAGGCAAAGCGATATAAAGGGCAATATCCCAATGGCACTCGACTTGAACTTATCTCTATGGAGGATCCTCAAGCAGTTCCACCCGGCACAAGAGGTACGGTGCAATTTGTCGATGATATCGGTTCAATTCATATGAACTGGGATAACGGTAGAACATTGGCTCTTGTTCCGAAGGAAGATAGTTTTAGAAAACTCACGGAGCAGGAAATTGAGCAAGAGCAAAATGCTATGTGCGTAGAAGAAACTACCGACGATCTTGCTGATGAACAGTCTGATGGTCCTGTAATGAGTATGTGAGGTGATAAAAGTAAATATAAGGCTGATGCCTTATGGGTATCAAATATCTTGATATGTTTTCCGGAATTGGTGGCTTTAGATCTGCACTTGACAGAGTCGGCGGATTTGAGTGCGTCGGCTTTTGCGAGATAGATGAAAAAGCCAAAGAGACATACGAGGCAATATATGATACGAAAGGAGAATTGTATTTTAATGATGCACGAGAAATCAATCCAAATGCACTTCCCGATATCGACCTTATTTGCGGAGGATTCCCTTGCCAGAGCTTTTCTATTGCTGGAAAAAGAGGCGGATTTGAAGACACAAGAGGAACCTTGTTCTTTGAAATTGCCCGAATCGCTTCCGTTAAAAAACCTAAATATATGCTGCTTGAAAATGTACCCGGATTGCTTAACCACGACCAAGGCAGGACATTTCAAAAAATCATCAGTTCATTGGATGAATTGGGGTACGATGTCACATGGCAAGTGTATAACAGCAAAAATTTCGGAGTTCCCCAGTCAAGAAAGCGATTGTACATTGTCTGCTATTATCGAGAAAAAGTGCAAGGCGAAATATTTGCTTTCCCTGAAACAACTGCTTCAAATACTGTCCGATGCATCCGAGGAAGTGAAGGTGATAGAGTGTACTCCGTTGATGGTACATCAATTACTCTCACAAGCTCGGCAGGAGGATTTGGCGGAAAAACAGGACTTTACTTAATTCCTGTTATCAGCAACACAAAGCTTGGTTATCAATACGCTAAACCCGGTGATAGCATTGATATTGCATACTTAGGGCAAAAACAGAGGCGAGGTCGTGTAGGAAAGAATGAAGCACATACACTAACTACTACGCCGTCACAAACCTACTATTTCGTTGACATGAATGCTGATCCTAAACTCACTGAAATTGCAAGATGTATCACAGCAAGACAAAATGCAGGAGTAAGCAAGCATAAGGGTGAACATTCAGCGTTGCTTGTTTTAGTTGGTGAATTTAATGCGGATGAGTTTTCTGATATCTATGCAAGACTTCACGAATTCGTGGAACTTGACGAAAAGGAGAAGAAAATTGCATTGCTGATTATTGTTGCCGATACTCAATGCTTTGTTGGCTTTATTCGCAGACTTACTCCAAAGGAATGTTGGAGACTGCAAGGATTTTCCGATGAACAGTATTTGAAATCACGAGGGGCAGGATTCAGTGATTCCCAACAGTATAAGCAAACAGGAAATGCGGTCACCGTAAATGTAGTTGAAGCACTTGCGAAGCGAATTAAAATAATTGATGAAAGAAACAAAGGAGGTTTAAATGGCTAACAATATACGAAACATTTTAACCATCAGTGGTAACCAAAAATTGATTGACGAAATGCTCAAAGCAATTCAGGTTGATGCGTTTGGCAGAGGTTCTATCGATTTTAAAAAGGTTTTACCGATACCGAAAGATTTGGACATACCCGAAGGTTCAGATACTCGTGAGGGCATTGCTCTTGTTAAGGACTTTCTTGATAAGATACCAAACGAGGATTTGAGTCGTGAGGGTACTTTTGATGATTTCATGGAATATTTGAAGAAATATGCAAATGGTTTGACAGAAGATAAAAAGGAAATATGGAATTTAGGCATAGCAGCAGTTTCAAATATTCACTATTATAACTCGGCTACTTGGTATGATTGGACAATTAAGAATTGGGGTACAACCTCGCTTGCATACAAATACCATAAAAGCGATAACCCTAACGAGCTTAATTTTTTAACAGCCTGGAAACCGGCGAAAGGAATTATCGGTAATCTTTCAAAACATTATCCAGATTTGACATTCACAATCAAGTGGGCTGATGAGGATTTCGGAGAAAACTGTGGAACTGAAACATATCAAAACGGAAAAGTTATTTCGAGAGAACTGCCTCATACAGATGTGTCAGCAGTTGATTTTGCGGCTGATATTTGGCAGATGAGTCCTGCTGAGCGAGGATTGGTTCTCAATTTATCGGGCAACAAATACATTTGCAGTAGTGTTGACGAATATTCCGTAGTTGAAATATTCGGAAAGCCCGGTCTTTTCGCAAATGAAAGATTAACTGAAGACGATGTTCCCAAAGGATTACATCTTTATCATTTGCGTTATGACGATGATAACTGTGAAATGCAAACGCTTGAGCGTAAAGTGAATGTTAATCATGCTGGTTCATTGGTAACAGCCGAAGAGATTGACTTTGGCAATCAAGAATACATTGAACTTACTGATGAAAGCGACTTGAGTTTTTTAGGTGTAGACAGTGATTTTGAACATTTGCTGTCTGGTGATATACCTACTTTCGATACTTTAGATGAATATATTAACAAGGATGGTGGTCTTACATATGATTAAGGAAATCAATGAGCTGGATTTGCTCAAAATGAAAGATAAAGAAGGCTTAATTCTTCAAGGTTGCGGTGGTGACCTTAATGATTGGCTTCAAGGAATTAATGAGGATTTCACAAAACGAAACATTCTTATGAATAATTCCAAATTTGAAGATATCTACTCGTTTAAGTCGGGTGAAATTACAAATCTTTTATTCCCACTTGATAATGCAGATGTCAATATTCCTAAGCTTGCAATGTGGCGAATCGGTACGCATGAGGTGTTTGGCGGCACTTGGTTATCAGATTATATAGACAACAGACTTTCTGATAAGGAAGAAGTTGTTAATAACGAAAGCCAAGAAGTCATAAAACCGGATTGCGAGCTTATCGGTCAGGACAGCAATATCTTTAATCTTATGGGCATTGCGGCTCGTACTCTTAGAGAAAACGGTCTTGATGAGCAAGCAAAAGAGATGATTGACAAGGTTACAAACTCCGGAAGCTACAATGAGGCATTATTAGCTATCAGCGACTATGTTAATATTGTAGGTCCAGATGAAAGTGAAGATGAAGGGATGTGTATGGGATGAATAATCTGTTGTGTTTTGTTTTAGGCGTAATGGTCGGCGGTTCTGTCGGAGTCGCTTTTATGTGTTGCTTTCAGCTTAATCGAATGAATAAACTCAATGAGCAAAATGCATCGCTGCAGGCTGAGTTAAACAAAAATGGTGATTGTAATGGAACCCTATGAAGCACTTGCTAATCGTGTGATTTCATTTACTGTTGAGGATTACAGGTGGGCACGAAAAATATTGCACCGATATCCAAATCCACAGACAAAATCGCAAAGAAAAAAGTGTGCTGCGGCAAGACGGTATATATACGATTTTCGTGTTTGTCACAAATCGGAATATTGGCATATTTTAACCGATGTTGATTTAGATTTGCTGTATAAAAGAGTTGTTGACGAATGTGATAAAAAATACGGAAAATATAACCCTGTGCCGAGACCATATAAAAACAAATAACACACAGAGCTTGCCCTAAATATTATGAACAGCTTTATGTCATGGGTAGGCGGAAAAAAGGCTCTGCGTGAAGAGATTGTTAAACGCCTACCCCTTAACTATGGTAGATATATTGAAGTGTTCGGAGGTGGCGGTTGGGTTTTGTTCCATAAAGAACCTGACAAATTCGAAGTGTATAACGACTTCAATCAAAATTTAGTAAATCTATATCGTTGCGTTAAGGAAAAGCCGGAAGAATTGATTAAATGGTTAGAGTTTTCACTTGACTCACGAGCAGATTTTGAATATATGACGAATCGCTTAAAAGACGATGATTTGTCTGATTGTCAGCGAGCAGCATATTATTATTCATTGATTCGATACAGTTATGCATCCGGCGTTGACAGCTTTGGAAGTAAACCACACGATATGTGGAAGAACTTTCCCCTAATTCGTGCTGCACATGCAAGACTCCGTAATACGATTATCGAAAACAAAGATTTTGAAAAACTGATAGGTCAGTATGACAGACCAATCAGCTTTTTTTATTGTGATCCTCCGTATTACAATACCGAAGATTATTATGACGGTGGCGGATTTAGAAAGGACGTTCACGAAAGACTTGCAAATACGCTTTGCAATGTGCAAGGCAAGTTTCTTTTGTCATACAATGACTGTCCTGAAATCAGAGAACTATATCAAAGACCGGGAATTCTTATTGAAGGTATTACCCGAATTAACAATATTGCTCAACGATACGAGGGCGGCAAACAATATTCAGAACTTCTTATATCAAATTACGATACATCGGAACGAATGAAGTCATACTTCCAATTTTCTTTGTTTGATCGTGAGATTGATGTGGACAAGATTCTGTCTGAAAAAATAATTTACCGAGGAGATTAAAGTTAAAAATGGATAAACAGTATAAGGTAATTGATGACCGAGGCAGATTAACGATACCCCGATCAGTTCGCTTTTTAACCGGCATTACTGCCAACAGCATTGTGAGTCTTACTTTTTCAAAAGACGAGATTATCATAAAGAAAGAAAAAATTTGTGATAACTGTCATAATGAAAAGGAAGGAAAAGAAACCATTACCCTTGCAGAGTTTTTGAATCAACTACCGGAGGCGGAGCAGGATGCTGCTTTGATTCATTTACTCGTTGAGAGATCAAAGAAAAAAGGAGGATATGAAAATGTCGGACAAAATCCCTCTTTATCGCAGTTCTCTTAATACAGCAAGACATTGTAATGAGGTTGACATTTGGCGTCAAAGTGACTTAGAAAACTCACGCTGTGCAACCGCTATTCACAATGCAATTGATTGCAACTTTGTCGATAATCACCTGAATACTGATTTCATGAAAAGCATTATTGACGAGTTCGGCTTTGACCGAGTCAGTTATATTCTTGCCTGTAATATAAAAAGAGCCATGCAGGATGCACGATACTCACAGGAAAACAAAAATTGGAGTGAACTGATTGCTATCCCCGACAGCAATTTGCGAAATGAATATCTCATAAACAATCACCCTGTTCTAATCAATGCACTAATTGATAAAACTCGAATTACATTCGATGATTTAAATATGTTTTTAGCTAAAGAAAAGATAGAAATACAAGAACCTAAACCGTTAGAGTCGGTTCAGCAAATGTAAGGAGGATATATGAGAGTAAAGATATATCAAATTGATTCAGAAAAAGATGAGCACGCATATAGGTTTGCACCGTTGTCCTATGTTGAAAAGCGAGGAGGCATTGACCCTAATATTTATAAGCAAGTCTTTTATGGCGATATTGATGTAGATAACCTTGAATCGTTATACATACGACTTAATGAAGATGATCGACCACCGCTTTATCAAGGCACGAGTTTATCTGTCAGTGATGTTGTTGAATTGTTTGAAACCGAAGAACAAAATTCTGACAGTAAATGTTTTTATGTCGATTCTGTCGGCTATAAAGAACTTGATAATTTCGATACTTCACTCTGTGAAGAGATGAATGGAGAAAAGGCGGTTTATATTACACCGCATCATACACCGCTTGTTCTTAATATGCATATCAATGATTACAAAGATCTCAGCGCCGCTGTCGGCGGTTTGATTGAACTGACACATCCATTTAACGATGAAGCTTGTGTTATCGGAAATGATGAAGCAAAGCTAATCGGTATGGATGGGAATCGGAAAATCGGACAAAGCATTTATGCCGGTCCTATTCTTATTGTCGGTGATAACGGTGATGAAAACTTTATACCGTTAACCAATAAACAGGCAGATTTTTATGCAGACAAGTTTAAAGAAATTGAAGATATTTCAGAGAAAGAAGTGCAGTCAGATATGTATTGCACCTTTATTCCTTTGGAAATGAATTAAAGGAGGAATACTTATGTCAACTACTGTTGCAGCACGAATTGATCGATTGATTAATGACGAAAGCAAAACCAAGGCTTATGCTACACTAACAATTAATGACACATTTGCTATTCATGGGGTTAGATTGATTCAAGGCAAAAATGGTCTTTTTGCCTCAATGCCGTCAAGAGCGGTAACAAATGAACAAGGCGAAACTGAATATGTTCCGTTTGCAAATCCAATCACCAAAGAAGCGTCGGATGCAGTAAGAACTTGCCTTGTGAATGCATATAACGAGGCGGTTGAAGCACAATCCGAGCTTAATGATATGTTGAATTCAGATATTGAAGAGGTCCCGGATGAGGAAGAACCTCTTACTCAGTCCATGTAGTTTTTATTGTTGATATTGCTTAATTGGTTATATTGATATTCTATCAATACTACCAAATATTGTACTATGGTTCATATTCTACTTGATTTATGATATACTTTGAGTTAATGTACAGTTGAAAGGAGATAGATTTATATGACTAAAAAGCATTTATTAACTATATTATTTATTGTTTTATCGGCAATTATTTTGGTGAGTTGCTCAAACACACAAGCAGTTGTTTCAGAAAAAAGCACAACTACTTTACCCTCGGCGGAATCCACATCCGTAACTGAAAGCACTACGGTAAATACAACAGTTCAAAAGACGGACAATGCTTCTGCTGAAAGCAGTATTTCTAAAGCAACAAAAACTACGAATACCGAAACAGCGAAAGCGAGTACAAATAAACCGACTTCACCAAATACTAAGGCTGATAAAGCGGTAAAAAACACTACTAAAACCGTTACCACAACTTCAAAAATAACCACTACATCAAAACAACCAACAACCCAAAAAGTAAGTCAATGCAGTAATAACAATAATCACTCAATGAAATGCGGCAATATGGGCAGATGGTTTGACAGCAAATCGGATGTTAAAGCATATGTTGATTCGGTAATGAAATCTTGGGCAGACAAATGGGAAAGCGGAGAAATATCCGATGATGAATATTTTGCTAACTGCCCACAAGGTTATGAATGCTGGAGTTGCGGTTACTGCGGTAAATGGACAGGCAATTTCAAATAACAATATCATAAATTTAATCTGAGAAGATGTAACAATCTTCTCTTTTTTTATGCCTAAAAACAGGCAGAAAGGAAAAGTTATGAAAGATAAATTCAAAAGTTTTGGCAAAAGAATTGTGGCGATCCTTTTGTCGGTATTAACAGTTACAATGATGTTTCCGTTAAGTGCTTTTGCAGCAACGGAAAACCTCGGTGCGGTGTCGGGTATGAAGAAACTTGATGTAAGCGTTTCAAAGCATTACGGACACGAAGTTCATACTACTAAAAAAGGCGGTACAACTTATCCTCTTTTCTGTATTGAATACGGCACAACCTCACCGAGTTCGTCGTATCTTAAAGGCAAAAAGGCTATGGCAAGTGATAAGGCAATTAAAGCTGCAAAATGGATATTTGCAGGATATTACCTTGAACACGGCAACTCGATAGATTGGCAGGATATGGCATATTGCCAAAAGAAAGTGTGGTCAATCTTTGGTTCAGATACAAATTGGACTTTTAGTGACAGTGGCTATCAAACTTGGTGTGATAATGCAAAAAAGCGTATGAGTAAACTTGATAAAAAGCCTTCGTTTAATAAAACAAATGTTGGTAGAGTTCTTCCCGGAGGAAGCCTTATTGTTACAGACACAAATAAAGTATTGTGTGATTATCCTGCCTTTACTAAAAAAGGTAACGGCTGGAGCATTATTCATAAAAAGAATTCTAATTCATTGACTGTTAAGGTTGATGAATCTTGTACAGCATCAAGTTTTAGAGTTTCTAACGGTGAATATTACAAAGACGGTACAGGCGATGACGATGAACTTTTGCTTTACTATCCATATGGAAGTGAATCATATCAAAAACTTATTTATTCGGCATATTATGACCCTGTTTCAATGGCGTTTTCAGGTTCAATAACTTCCGTCGGTGGAATGAAACTCATTAAGACATCCGAAGATGGAGTTATAAGTGGAATAAAATTCCATTTTACGGGTCCAAAAGATTTTTCAAAAACATTCACAACAGATGAAAACGGAGAAATACCACTTTCAGGATTAGCACCGGGAACATACACTATCACAGAGGAAAGTATGGATAGATATGTACCAAATCAGTCTAAGACAATTACTATTGCAAGTAATCAGTCAACTTCGGTAGCGTTTCATAACACACTTAAAAAATTTAGGGTCAATGTCACAAAGCAAGACTACGAAAAAGGTCACGCACAAGGTGATGCAAAATTAGGCGGTGCTGTTTATGGTTTGTATAAAGGCGATGAACTTATTGCACAATATACAACCGACAGTAACGGCTCTTTCACAACAGACTATTTCGTATGCGGTACTGACTGGACTGTTAGAGAAATCAGTCCAAGTGAAGGTTATCTTTTAAATGATACCGTGTACAGAGTCGGTGCGGATCCAAGGGATTACAACATTGAATATAACAACGCTCCTGATATGACAGTTATGGAACAAGTCATTAAAGGCAAAATCAGTATTATCAAACATACGGATGATGGTGAAACTCAAATTGAAACACCCGAAAAAGGTGCAGAGTTTCAAATCTATCTTAAATCATCAGGCTCATTTGTAAACGCCGATAAAGGCGAACGAGATACAATCGTCTGTGATCAGGATGGTTTTGCAAGCACAAAACTTTTGCCTTATGGTGTTTACACAGTCCATCAAACAAAGGGATGGGATGGCAGAGAAAAAATAACCGATTTTGATGTGTTTATCAATACCGATGGTAAGACATACAAATTCCTTATCAATAACAAGAACTTTGAATCGTATCTCAAGGTAGTTAAACTTGATAAGGAAACGGGTAAACGAATCCCATACGAAGGTGCTGCTTTTGAAATCTACGATAGCAACAACCATAGAATTACAATGCAGTACACCTACCCTCAAGTGACATCAATTCATACCTTTTACACCAACAAAGAGGGATATTTAATCACACCTGAAAAATTGCCGTATGGTGATTATACTCTTAAAGAAGTACAAGCTCCGTATGGTTATGTTCTTGACGATACTCCTATTCCGTTTGTAATCTCACAGGAGAATGCTTCAACCGATACAGGCGTAACCGTAGTCAAGGTCAAAGCAAAGGATATGGCTCAAAAAGGCGTAATCAATATTACAAAAACAGGAGAGGTGTTCTCATCCGTTGAAGAAAATAACGGTGTATATACTCCAAAATACAGCGTCGGTAATCTTAAAGGTGCGGTGTTTGAAGTCTATGCTGCTGAAGATATTACAACACTTGACGGTACGGTAAGATATGAGCAAGGTACTTTGGTTGATACAGTCACAACCGATGGTGACGGTGTGGCTAAATCAAAAGAACTTTATCTCGGTAAATATACTGTGATTGAAAAGACTGCACCTAACGGCTATGTTCATAACAGTACAAAATACGATGTAGAACTTACCTATGCAGGGCAGAATGTTTCTGTTACCTCAACCGACCTTTCGGTGTATAACGAAAGGCAAAAGGTTTCGGTTTCACTTAAAAAAATTATGGCAGAGGACAAAACATTCGGTATCGGCAATAACGGTGAAATTACTTATGTAAGATTCGGTATTTATGCCGATGAGGACATTAAATCAAGTAACGGAGATATTATTCCAAAAGATGCTTTAATTACCTTTGCAAACTGTGACAAGAACGGAAATATATCTTTTGATTGTGATTTACCGGTAGGTTTTAAGTGGTACGCAAAAGAAATTGCAACCGATGAGCATTATATCTTATCTGATACAAAATATGAGTTTGATACCGAATATCAAGGTCAAGATGTCAAGGTTATTGATATTAAAGTCAATAACGGTGAGGTTATTAAAAACAATCTTATCTATGGTTCTGTTAAAGGCTTAAAAGTCGATAGAGAAACGCAGGAAGTAATCAAGGGTGCAACCTTTGGTTTGTTTAAATCGGACACTACCGAATTTACAGAAGATAAAGCAATTTTAACTGCCGTTACCGATGAAAACGGTATCTTCAACTTTAGCAACATTCCTTACGGTGAATACCTTATCAAAGAAATCAAACCTGCCGACGGCTATCTTGATAATGAAGATGTATTTACTGTAATAATCAAAGATAACGAGCAAGTGGTTGAACTTACTGCACTCAATGATAAAGTGCCAGAATTAAAAACAACGGCAACCGTCAATGGCAAAAAAGAAGTCATCGCAAAAGGCGAAATAACCATAAAAGATACTATTGAGTACAAGCATTTAGTACCTAATACCGAATATGTTATCAAAGGCACATTGATGGATAAATCCACAGGCAAACCGTTCAAAGTTAAAGGCAAAGAAATCACTTCTACCGTTAAGTTTGTACCCGATAAGGCAAACGGCAAAGTAGAAGTCACCTTTACTTTTGACGGTTCGGCTATTAAAAAGAATACCGAACTTGTAGTCTTTGAGACATTGTCTCGTGATAATGTTGAGATTGCTGTTCACGCTGATTTGAAGGATAAAGGACAAACTGTAACTATAGTCCCCCCTACCCCTAAAACTCCAAAAACAAGTGACAATAGAAATCTTGGCACATGGATTGGTCTTGGCGGTGTTGGATTGGGTGCCGGCGTTGCAGCACTCCTGCTTAAATTAAAAATGAAAAAAGATGAGGACGAATAATGAAACGAGTATATATTTGTGCTCCGCTTTCAGATAATCCAAATCAAGATGTGATTGAAGCTGTTCGTTTCGGCGAATATGCAATGAAGGAATGCTGTGCGGCTCCGGTCGTTCCGCATTTTCACATCTTAATGGTTAATCCAAAAAATGATAAAGAAACTGAGCAAAGAAAATTGGCTAATTTTAGTTTTTTATGGATGGTCGATGAACTTTGGGTATTCGGTGATTCTTGGACAGATGAAATGATGGAGGAAATATCAAGAGCTGAAATGCTCAAAATCCCGATCAAATATCATTCTGACAATAAAGTAAAATCAATTTTAAAAAAATACGGAGGTATTCTAAATGAACAATGTTATAAATAAATTCACTAAAAAGCAATGGGCTGTTTTTGCCGTTGCACTTGTATGTGCATGTCTTTTTACCGCAACAACAGTCTATGCTGCCGGAGATGTTTCAACTGCAATTACAAGCACTTGGAATTCAGCGAAATCTCAAATTAAAACAGTTGTAAACAATGTCGTTTTTCCTGTTGTCGATACAATTCTCGCCGTTCTTTTCTTTGTTAAAATCGGCACAGCGTATTTTGATTACAGAAAACACGGTCAATTTGAATTTGCGGCTCCTGCTATTCTTTTTGCTTGTCTAATCTTTACGCTTACAGCTCCGCTCTATATTTGGGGAATTGTTGGTATGTAATAATATTACGAAACGGAATATATACTCGACAAATAAGCATCAAATATTTTAAATCAGAAAAAATTTGCTATTATCAAACTATAAAAACATTGTAGAGGTAATAGCCAATGAAAGATGTATTAGATATTCTATATGATTCACAAATCAAAACCAATGCATATAATCGAAAAGTCAGTACCGAAATCAATACCATTAAGGCAAAAAAAGATGATGCCGAATCAAAATTCTCCTGCGTCTTGTTGGAAAATCAAGAAATATGTTTCGATGATTTTATGGATACTATAGACGAGTGTTGTGACGATATGCAAAGAGCTATATTCAAAAAAGGTGTAGCTATTGGAATTTCAATTATGCAAGAAGTCATAAAACAGAATGAAAAAAGCAGTGATACTCCTTTAAGAAAACTTTTTGAAAATATGTAATGGTTTGTTTTTATATAGATGGTTGATTTATTTCAACCATCTTTTTTATTGGAGGTGATTATTATTTTTGATTGGTTAGGAGATATAATCTCCGGTATGGGTGATGCGATAGGAAATGCCTTTACGGGCATTTCCGATTCAATCATTGATGCCATTCTAAACAGATTTATTCAATGGCTTTTCAAGTCAATATATGATGGAATTGCTAATTTCTTTACGCAAATTTCAAATATGGGTACAGAGATTTTTGATTTGTCATGGGTACAAGCTGTTGTTAAATTGTTCTCTTTATTCGGTTGGAGCCTATTTGTAGTAGGTGTTGTTGTATCTGCATTTGATCTTGCAATCGAATATCAAACCGGCAGAGCAAATATTAAAACAACTGCACTTAATTGGATTAAAGGTTTTATGGCAGTTTCTTTATTTACAATTACGCCAATTGAGTTATACAAATTTTGTGTTTCTCTGCAAAATACATTTGCTAAAGACTTGGTAACGATAGCTGCAGGAGAGCAATATGTTTCTCTCGGTAGCCTTGCCACTAAAGTTCTTGTATCCTCATTTAATCCTGGCGGAGCTATGATTTCAGCAGGATTGTTTGAACTTGTTACGCTGATTGCATTAGGATTCTGTGTATTTAAGATTTTCTTTGATAATATCAAGCGTGGCGGAATACTTCTTATACAGCTTGCAGTCGGCAGTTTGTATATGTTTTCTATTCCGAGAGGTTATGGTGACGGATTTAATAATTGGGTGAAACAAGTATTTGCATTGTGCTTAACCGCCTTTTTACAAACTACACTTTTGTTCCTCGGTTTGCTTTCATGGAGTACAAATATGCTACTTGCTATTGGTATTATGATGAGTGCTGCTGAAGTTCCGAGAATAGCACAGCAATTTGGTTTGGATACTAGTGTAAAAGTTAATGTTATGAGTGCAGTTCATATGGGTACTTCTGCTGTTAACCTTGTTAAAGCAGTTGGTAAGTAATATTTATTGTTTTTAATATTGCAATATGTTATGATGAACATATCATAATAGAAAGTTGCAATAGTCATGAACAAATATAAAAATACAGAAAAAGAAAATGAATTTAATGTTGAAAAACTTGATGCTTCAATCAAAAGAGGTTTGCAAGATATTAAAAATTGTAAAGTATCACTTGCATCTAAAGTTTTCGATGATATAGAAAGGCAATATGGATTTTAATAATATATTAAACAGTTAACGCTCATCATTGATGGGCGTTATTATTTTATCCGAAATTCAGGAGAAAAAATGAAAAAACAATATATTTATCCGCAGAATATGAGAGCGTCTGCGACTTTGTGGCTGTGGTCATTAAAGGATTTTGTTGTAGTTATAATCGGCGCTTTGTTTTCAGCTATTGTATTGGCAACAACAAAACTAATGATTCCGGCTGTACTTGTCGGAACATATGCTCTTTTATCAATCCGTGCGGACGGAACAACAATGCTTGATTTCATTAAATATGGAATCAAGTTTTTTATTTCAACACAACAATATTACGAATGGGATTTGAAAGACGAAACATTTCCCAAACAGAATAAAACAAAAGTAGGTGATGAAAATGGCAAAAAAGAAAAGTAAAAATACGGTTCAAGACCTTATTGGTATTGAAACATTTACAAAAAGAGGTATAAAAACAGCTCACGGTGAGCTTGTTTATTACCTTATCAGTCCAACGAATATTTCTGTTCTTTCAAAAGAAAATATCGAAATCAAAATATGGCATTTAATGCAAGTGCTATCGGCTCAGCCTAATATTGAAATCTCCTGCATTGATTCATGCGAAAGGTTTGATGATAATAAAAACTTTATGCTTGATCGACTGGCTAATGAGCAGAATTCAAGTGTTAGGAAATGTCTTGAAAAAGATATTGATTATCTTGATAACATTCAAATCGAAATGTCAACAGCTCGACAATTCATGATGGCTGTTCGTTTTAGAAAAGAAAAGGAAGAACAGAAATTCAATCAGATTAACCGAGTGGAAAAAGCAATTGCCGAACAAGGCTTTGAAGTTAAACGAATGGATAAAGATGATATTAAGCGCTTTCTTGCCATTTACTTCGGAGCTTCAATGCAGGGCGAATTGATTTCCGATGTTGACGGAGAGGATGGATTTGATGAAGAAAAACTCAAAAAGGCGGTGCTATAAAATGGTTCAATTATTTTTAACTATATTTATGATTGTTACATATGCATTAGCGGCTGCGATACTTACTTATGTGAGCATTTGCAGTATTGAAGATTCAAAGGATCAACAGCAATTTGAAACAATTGCTAAATCCATTGAGGAGCAAAACGAAGATGGAGACACAGACACCACAAATAAGGTTTATGATTTAATGCTCAAAAATAAGGATTGTGTCGGTTGGTTAAAGGTTGTGGATATGGATGTCAACTATCCGGTTATGTTAACCAAGCAAAATCCAGAGTTCTACTTGCGTCGAGATTTTAATAAAGAATATTCATATATGGGTACGCCATTTATGGATGCCAACTGTAATATCGGTATTTCAAAAAATCTCATTATTTATGGTCATAATATGAAGAACGGTAGAATGTTTGCACCTCTTATGAAATTTAAGAATAAAGAGTGTTTTGATAAACATCAAATCATTGAATTTATCACACCTAATGAAAAGGCAATTTATCATATTGTATGTGTTGCTAAAGTTAAGGCTGATGATTCATGGTATTCATTTATTGAGGATTCGGGTGAATCCCAGTACAATGAAAGAATTAAGGAGTTATACTCAAAATCGTTGTATCACTCAGATTATGAATTTGGTTACAATGATGAGTTCTTGACATTGTCCACTTGTGAGTATTCTCAAAATGACGGAAGGCTTATCGTTGTAGCTGTTAAGGAAGGAGCAAACAGTAATGTTTAAGAAAAAGAATAAAGAATTAAGCGAAGAAGAAAAGGAAGTAATTCGTACAAAATCATTTTTTGATATGATTCTGCCGTCTACAATAAAATTTTCAACAGACCATTATGTATGCGGTGACAGTTACAGATGTGTATGGGCAATCAAGGAATACCCGCCTACTACGGAAGAACTTGCTTTGTTTTCAACTCTTGCGGACAGAAACAATTTAACTATTCATTTGTATTCTCGCATGGTTGATGCTATTGAGCAAAGGAAAATCATACAGAATGCTACAAGAAAAAACAAACTTTCAACCGGTTCAAACGATGTTCAGGAAAACATTACAGCCGAGGGCAATCTTGAAGATGTTGTTAATTTGATTGCAGAGCTTAGAAAAAATAAAGAGCCGTTGCTACATTGTGCTGTATTTCTTGAATTAAAGGCTGACAGTATGCAAAAACTTCGTGAGTTGCAATCCGAAATTCAAATGGAACTTACAAGGTCAAAGATGTCTGTTGATAGGCTTACACTAAGACAAAAGGAAGGCTTTTTAACTGTATTGCCTGTCGGATACAATATCTTTAGAGAACAGTTTGAGCGTGTACTCCCTGCAAGTTCGGTTGCGAATTTGTATCCATTTAACTATTCGGGCAAAACGGATCCTAAAGGCTTGTTTATCGGCAGAGATAAATACGGCACAAATATTCTTGTTGATTTTGATAGGCGTGCCGAAGATAAAACCAACTCAAATTGTTTGATCCTCGGCAACTCCGGTCAAGGCAAGTCATTCCTTTTGAAACTCATTCTTACAAATTTCAGAGAATCGGGCAAAAGAGTTATTTCACTTGATCCCGAAGCGGAATATGAAGAATTGACGAAGGCTCTCGGCGGTTGCTATATCGACTTTATGAGCGGTGAATATATAATTAACCCTCTTGAACCCAAGTCTTTTGGCGATGCCGATAAGGAATACGACCAATTTACACCCGAAGCATTCCGCAGAGTAACAAGATTAAGTCAGCATATTGCCTACTTGAAAGACTTCTTCAGAGCATATAAAGATTTCTCGGATGAACAACTTGATACATTGGAAATTATACTTTCTAAATTGTATCAAAATTTCGGTATAACCAACTATACCGATTATGACAAATTGAAGCCCACAGATTATCCGATTATGGAAGACTTATATGCTCTGCTTGAAAAGGAATACAAGGGCTATCAACATAATCAAAAGAATATTTATCGTGAAGAAACATTACAAGAACTTTGTCTTGGACTTCATTCCATGTGTGTAGGTACAGAATCAAAGTATTTTAACGGTCACACAAATATTATTGATGATACTTTCCTTTGCTTTGGTGTTAAAGGTTTGATGGATACTAACCGCAGACTTAAGGATGCAATGCTTTTCAATGTTCTCTCATATATGACAAATGAATTGCTTGGCAAAGGTAATACCGTAGCTGCTATTGATGAACTATATCTATTCCTTACTAATATGACGGCTATTGAATACATACGAAATGCATCAAAGCGTGTTCGTAAAAAGGAAAGCTCGGTTATTCTTGCGAGTCAGAATATTGACGACTTTTTAATTGAGGGCGTTAAGGAATATACAAAGCCGCTTTTCTCAATTCCGACACATCAATTTTTGTTTAATGCAGGAAGTGTTGAGCCTAAGGTTTATATGGATGTACTGCAAATTGAAGAGTCTGAATTCGAGAGGATTCGTTATCCCGAACGAGGCACTTGTTTATTCCGCTGTGGTAATGAGCGCTACTTACTTCAAGTTATCGCACCTGAGTTCAAACAGAAAATGTTTGGTAAAGCCGGAGGAAGATAAATGTAGATAGACAAATTCCAACAATATCGGTATAATGAATATAAAATAATCACTTAAAAAAGGAGATAACTATTTATATGTATTATTGCTGCGAAGATTGTTTTGAGAATAAAGCGATAAAAGAATTCATACGACAAAAGAACGAATCCTCTGGAGAGTGCGGTTATTGTGGCACTAATAATACAACTTTGATATCATTACAAACATTAAAAGAATATCTATGTATTTGTATAAATAAAGCATATGAAGATATAGATAACGGAACTGGTGCTATATATGATAGTGAAGATAAAACTTATATAGGTGGAAATGGTAAAGAAGCTATACAATATTCAATAAGAGAAATACTTATGGATGAAGAGGCGATTTTTTCGGATAATACTAAAAGTGACTTACTTATAGATGATCTGTTTTCGACTGAAGAATTTAAAGATGCAGACTGTGAAAATCTAGTGGTTAAAGATGATATATATGGTTTGGATACTACAGATTTTTATCTTAATTGGAAATTGTTTCAACATACAATCAGACATTACAATAGATTTTTTGATGTTGATGATAGTGGAGTTCGCAAACAATATTTAGAAAAAATAAATAAATATCTTTATGAGTATATAACAGATATAGATGTAGGCACACCATTTTATCGTGCAAGAGAACAGGATAGTTCTATTATAAATATTTCTGAGATTAATCCATATAAAGAATTTGGTCCTGCACCATATAATCGTTCAAAAACAAACAGAATGAGTCCGGCAGGAATATCATATTTATATGTTGCAGGGGATAAAAATACGGCACTTTTGGAATGTCGTCTTAATGGGAAAAGATCAGTTGTTGCAGAACTTAAAACTAAAGAAGTTCTCCAAATTATAGACTTTTCAAAAAATGTATTTTTTCAATCTAAAAGCATATTTGATAATGATTACAATCATGATGAACGATTAATAAATAAATTTTTGATTGATTTTGTTGATGAAATTACAATGCCTGTAGATGAAAACAATATTGATCATTCTTACGAGTATACAGCAACCCAAGTGATAGCTGAATATCTTAGAAGCAAAAATTATGATGGTATTTGTTTTAACAGTAGTGTTTCAGATGGAAAAAGTTATGTGTTTTTTTGCGGAGCCGATCCGAAGCATATGCCCAATGCATATCCTTATCCATTTGGTGACTTATATTTATCAAAGATGTTGCCGATATTAATACCATTTACAGAATTTTTTGAGATTGTAGATTTAATTAAGACATAAAAACTATACAGCTAATGAGACAATTTAATCGGCGAAAACATTGACAAAATTAAAATAATCTGCTAAAATAATCATACAATAGAAGTGCAACATATGTTGTGCTTTGGGCTGAACGAGAGTTCCAGGTCCACCAAAGCGGCGGGGAGACTCCCCGCCATTTTTTATGTGGTGATTAAATGAGAGAATTGAGTATATTTGTTGATGAATCCGGCGATTTTGGACCATACAGCAGTCATTCGCCATATTATCTTTTCACTTTGCTTTTTCACAATCAAGAAAATTCAATAAATACCGAAGTATCTTATCTCGACAGGAAAATGCAGGAACACGGATTTAACATTCATGCTATTCATACAGGACCTATCATACGAAATGAAGGATATTATAAAAATTTTTCTCCCGATGATAGGAAAAGATTGTTTAATGATTTATTGTTGTTCACAAGACATGTAAATATAAACTATCATATTGTTAGTGTTGATAAAAAACAAGCAACCGGAAGTAAACAATTAGTGAACATGCTTTCAAAACAGTTAGCTATGTTTTTGCGTGATAATTTAGAATATTTTACGTCATTTGATAAGATTATAGTTTATTATGATTATGGACAAAGTGAAATAACAACAATTCTAACATCTGTATTTAATTCAATGTTTATAGATGTTGATTTTAGACATGTACAACCATACGAGTATAAATTATTCCAAGTTGCAGATATGATATGTACTTTGGAACTTTCAAAACTAAATTTTGATAATAATAAAATATCAAAATCGGAAGAAAACTTTTATGAAAGTCATAGAAGGTTTAAGGATTATTATTATAAAACAATAAAGGAAAAGAAAATATAAATTACTGAGCGGGTTTAAATACTCGCTTTATTTTTTTATAAAGGAGGTGTTTATATGGCAGTAAGTGCCGCAACAGTTGCTAAAATCACATCCGCAGTAGCAAGCGGTAAAAATGCAAGGAAAGTTATAGGCGTCATTATTGGTTCAGTTATTGGACTTTTGCTTATTCCTTTAATTGTATATATGGGTATTATCGGTAATATGGATTCTATCGAAATAGACACTAACCAAGTACAGCAATCAATAGTTCAAAATATGTCAGCAGAAGAAAAAGCAAAACTACAGCATGTTGAAAATGTGATGAATGAGATTTCAAAAGAATGTTCAAAGCGAAAACTAAAAAGCATTGTAGGTAAAAAGGCACAGGCGGTTTACGCTTGTGCCTTTTATGATGTCGAGAAGTCTGATAATGATTTCATTTCAAAACTTGTTGATTGCTTTGAACAGGCAAAGGATGATAACGAACTACTTAATATGTTGAATTCTGCTTTCGGTACAAATATATCAGCCGAGGATTTCAGTCACTTAATGTCTGTAATTTCAAATACTGTTATAGATATTGATTTGAGTAACACCGATAAGAATAATCTTGATTTAGTTAAATGGGCACAAATGGCTTATGACAATAAATGGGGTTATGTTTGGGGTTCGCACAGCAATGTTTTAACTGCGAATGAACTTAAAAGACTTGAAAAAACATTCGGCTCTCATGTTACCGATAAAAAAGAATATATCAAGTCACATTGGCTCGGAAGACGAACTTCTGACTGTGTAGGTTTAATAAAAGGCTATGGCTGGTATGATGAAACAAGCGGAACTATTAAATACGGAGCAAACGGAATGAAAGATGTAACAGCCGATGGTATGTTTAATGCTGCTGTTGAGAAAGGACCTATAAGTACCATGCCTGATATACCCGGTATAGCGGTATGGCATCAAGGACATATAGGCGTGTATATCGGAAACGGTTATGTGATTCACGCAGCGAATACATACGATGGTGTAATCAAAACTCCGATTACATCAAGCGGTTGGACACATTGGCTTAAAGTTCCGTATATTAACTATATTGAAGAAACGGAGGCTAATTCAAATTGAATATTTCAAACGAAAGGCAAAACGAAATTCTTGGCAATGTTCTTGATTGGTTTTCAGAACATTATGAGCAAGAAGAATTGCTCGACATATTGCATGATAAACTTGGAATGACTGATAGTGAGATCGATTTCTTTGGGTTTGATTTTGATACCGATATTGAAGACGAAAAAGATTTTTCAATCGTCCATTTCCATAGTGATGACGAAGATTATTGTTTGACAACTGATGCACCATTTTATCTTTGGGAAGCTGCTGATGCATATGTTAATACAATTAAGGATGTTAAAGACCGATGGAGTCTTGACAATATTGCCGAAAACATTGCTGATAGGATAATGATAGATGAACGCATTTATCCGATACTTTGTAAGTCAATGGCACCGGATGGAAACATTGTATCTGTGGTTGACTTTAATCTTTCGGACAATGAATTATTTATCAAGTACAACAGAGATGATTTTTGGTATAAGTTTCATCTTGACGATATTGCGATGCATATAATCAAGCAACATCAACACCGGGATTAAGTCAAGTAATGCAAAAGCGAATGTTTCTTAAAACCATTACTGAAAAGGATTTACAGATAAATCCGGACGAGACTAATGCTTTAGGCATTCCAAATATGTAAACGAAAAGCGGTATCAATCACGATACCGCTGATTTTTCATTAAGGAGGTATTATTTTGGTTATAAATACAGTTATGAGAAGAAAAGATTCTCAAGTTGATTTGCAAAGATGTGTAGTAGAAAAAGCAATTGAAATATCACAGGCGGAATTTTCGGCTTTGTGTAATGGCTTGCTTGAAGATAAGGATTACATATCAAAATATAAAGATCTTATGAGAGTTGACAATAACGGTATAACGCATTGTCTGCTTGTTTTGGGTTCTGATACCGAAGACGGAATTCTCATAAACAGTGAAGGCTATAATTATGCTCGTTATTCAGCATATATTCCTAATATTAGGCAGAGCGTAACACTTGAACAATTCCCGGCTCTTGAATCATTCAATAAGCGAATGGTTGAAGTAACCAACAGCATAATGAACCAAGCAATTGCAAGCTGTGAAGAATTGGGAGATCCCGAATACAGAATTGATATTAACAAATACAACCGAGTCGGAGAACCTGCCGTGTATCCTGCATTGATTGATGATATGCTTAAAGATTCAGGCAATGTTGATGAAACAATTTTGTACTCCGACAGTATTGAGTTGATGCTAAACAGTAACGCAATTGATATTCCTTTCGATTATTCCGATGAGGATTTTACAGACATTGAAATTTTATGTGCAAGGCATGTGCTTTGGCTTTATGGCGGTGAAGGTGAAAAAATGGATTTAAGCGGCAAGGCATTTTTGAATGTAGATTTTTCGGGCAAGGACTTGAATGGTGCTGATTTCGAGAATTGCAAGTTTTATCACTGTACTTTTGATAATGCATCGCTTGTTAACTGTAATCTGCAAAATGCGTTGTTCAGTAACTGTTCTCTGTATAATGCAACAGCTGAAGAAGCAGAATTGCAAAATGCACGATTCTTTTCTTGTAACCTTGCCAAAGCATTTTTCACACATAGTAATTTCAAGGAAGCCGTACTTAAAAGCTGTCAAACAACAAGTTCGAGTTTTATGAATTGCTGTATTGAAAATATTGCATTAGAGGAAACGGACTTACCTAATGATGAAATGTTTAACAGCGAATTAGATTGGATTAAAAATGACATTCCGGATTTTGAGCCGAATATATGAGGTGACAGTTATGGATAACTTGAATAAAAAGGCAAGACTTATTGATGATTGGTCTTGGGTTTTATATGAAGATGGTTCGGGACATATTGAGGACTCAAAAGGCAAGCAATTTTGCAGTTTCGATTATACAACACAAGAGGTTAAGGACTTAAATAACCGATGGCAGTTTATGAATGAATATCCATACAGAACTCCGTGGGAAATGTTTAAGACCGATGTTGAAAACACGCTTGTTTTAAATGGTCTTGCTTCATATAACGATATTGTAAAATCAATTGCCAAGTTGGAGGAAAAGCTGAATATCAACAAGGATTTTCGATTATTTAATGACAATCAATTTGTCGGTTGGAAATCATATTATGATTTACCAAAAGTAGAAAAGGCATTATCGGATATGGAGGCTGCAATGAAAACTACAAACAGTTTTGATCTTTCAATTGCAGACAGATTATGCGATTCGTATCCTGTAGAGGCGGTTTGCTCAATACTTACAGACAGCCAAAAAGAAATATTGATTTTTGGCGTAGAGTTTGAGCGTGATTTCGGCAATGATGTATCAGAAAACATATATGGGATATATAAGGCAATAACTGATGAAAATACAATGTTAAATGATACTCAACCTGAAATGATTATGTGAGGTGATATTATGAAAAATGCAATTGTAACAATACAATACGATGAAGAAAAATTAACTACACTAAATCTATTTTTAAAAAAGAAAAATGTTGATTTGAATTCGGAAATGACTAAACATTTGGACTTATTATATAACAGATATGTGCCGTTGCAAGTTAAAGAGTTTTTCAGCATGAAAAACAATGATACAAAAATAATTAAAAATAAACAAGGAGACAAAAAATGAAATACAAAGGTTTTAATGTAATTGTTTTTGTATCTACAAAAGTACAAAAATTTGATTATGATTCAAAAAAATATCAAACGTATAATGGCTTTAATTGTTTTATATATTCAAATTATGATGAAAATTGTTATACCCCATTAGATTGTTTTGATTTAGCGATTGGAATTGACATTAAAGAGAAAAAGTATTTTTGGGTTGAAGATTATATTAAAAATTATATTGATGATAAATTTGACGAATTGAAACAGTTGGAAAAAGAGTATTTTTTAAATAAACACAATTGAATATATAATTAACAATTAGGGAGAAATAATTAGATGTCATAATTTATGTGATTTAATTATATAGGATGATAAGAATGGATGATATTGCAAAAAAATTGATTGCTCGTTGTTACAAAACCGATGAAGAAATAAATATTATTGATTTTGAGGAATTGTTCAATGACGAGATAATTGATAATATTTATTTAAATAAATTGATAGATGATTTGAATATGCAACAAGAGGTTAGAACGTGTGGTCTCTTAAAAGATTCAATATTTATTTGTTTACATAAATTTGATGATACAGGAGGAATTGTTGAATAAGAATTTTTATCAAATGCCAAACGATATATTTGCTTTTCATATGAATAAATATGAAATTGTTGTTTATTCGTACCTTGTGTGCTGTGCGGGTAAAAAGAAAGAATGTTGGCCTAGTCTTACTACAATATCAAGGGTGCTTGGAATATCAAGAGGCACAGTAGTAAAAGCAATTGACAAACTTGTACAACTGCGGTTAGTTGACAGAGTGCAAATCATGATGGAAAACAAAAACGGAATGATGGTTATGCGAAATAACCATTATTTTATTTTGCCATTTGAGGATGCTTGGCAATTATATATGAACAATGGTATTCATTATTGAACCCATAATAGTCGCATTTGAAACGGTAATATAACAATATGAAGTAAATAACAAATTATATAGCCTTGTAAGACGATGTTTGCGTACTTTTAATGAATGTAACGGTTGTGCCCGACAAAAGCAAAAAAGCCGCTTTTGAGCCATTTGTTAAGATTTGATAATCCGCCGAATTGTTAGAGTTATATTCGTCTGATTCTGTGCAGGAATAAGTGACTGCGCTGTAAACGCAGTCCCGATAAACATCGTCGAGCAATGCTCGCCGACTTGAGCTTTTATAATATGCGCTGTTTAAAATATATAAGAGCGTAGAAAAAAGAAGAATTTCCAAATACAAGAATATAAAAATATACACTGTAAGGATGTGAAGACAATGATTAATAAAGATTTTCCATTTTCGGAAAAAAGCAGATATTCTTTATGGCTTTCAAATGATAATATTAAAATGGCTGATAAAATTTATTCACTTGATAATTGTAAAAGCAGATCCGAATTTGTTGATCGAGCTATTAGATTTTATTGCGGATATGTTGAAACAAATATTGCCCAAGATTATATTGCAGATGTTTTTACACAAACTGTATTTCCAAAATTGGATAATATGAAAAAAGTTTTAAACAAATCTATATATAATATGGCATTACAATTGTCAATGTTATCTCATTTTGAAGCAGCTTTATGTGATTATGAAGATGATGATTTGAAAAAACTTAGAGAAAAATGTATCGTAGATGTAAAGAAGTGCCAAGGGTTAATAAATTTTGAAAACATTGTTCAATATCAAAGAGGAAACGAATGAGTCAATTAATTGTAAAGTGGAGGTATATGAGCCATAGTTCTAAATCAAATATAAAAAATTTAGTGAAATATATTGCTAAAAGAGATGGTGTTGAATTTACCGATGAAAGTTGGCGAAATAAGAAAGTAACTGAATATCAAAAAAAGTTGATTAAACAATTAATAAAAGACTTCCCTTCTGCAATTAATTCAGATGAATATAAATTGTATTTTGAAAAGCAAACAAGAGGTTTTGCTTCTGATTTGATTACACAAACACTTGATTACAATCTCGATATGGTTACTAAAAGAGAAAATTATGTGAAATATATTGCTCACAGACCAGGCGTTGAAACTTATGGTAAACATGGATTATTTTCTGATGTTGATAATTCAGTTGACAATCTTGAAAAAATTGCAAATGAAGTTGCTGATCAAAATGATAATGTTCATACATTTATTATTTCACTTTCAAGGGATGATGCATGTAGATTAGGATATGATAATGCTGAGGCTTGGATGTCGTTAATAAGAGAAAATAAAATGAATTTTGCAAAAGCACTCGGTATATCATATTCAAATTTAAAATGGTATGGTGCTTTCCATAATGAGTCTTTTCATCCTCATATTCATCTTATAATGTATTCTAAACAACAAAAAGCCTTCATAACAAAAGAAAGTCTTGAAAAATTAAAAATGAATTTATCAAGGCAAATTTTTGCTGATGACAGAATCGAAATATATAAAGAGCAAAACAAAATAAGATCTCAAATGAGCAAAACCGTAAAAAATAAAATAGACCTTCTCATTTCTTCAATTAACAATAATAATTTTCAAAATGATAATATTGAAAAAACATTAATAGAACTTTCAAAACAGTTTGAAAATTATAATGGAAAAGCAGTATATGGTTACCTTCCGCAATCAATGAAAAAGAAAATTGATTTTATCATTGAAGAACTTGAAAATGATAAGAACATCTTTGAATTATATAATTTATGGTGTGAATACAATGATGAAATAATAGGAATGTATCAACAGACGAAATCAAATTACATACCGTTATCTCAAAATAAAATTTTTAAACCATTGAAAAATATAATTATAAAAGAAGCACTGAATATTTGCAACAATCAAATAACTTTTGACGATGTTGTTGATGAAAATGATGAGCCGGCAGAAGCTAATGTTGTTGATAAATTCTTTTATGAGAACAATCCCGGCTTATATGAATATCAAATTTCAAAAAAATATCTTGATAATAATTCAGAAAATTATGATTCGAAAATCGGAATTGAAACTCTAAAAAAATCTGCAAATATGGGCTGTGTTCACTCTTTATATTTATTAGGAAAATACTATATGGATGGTGTTTTTCTAAAAAAAGATTTAAATAAAGCAGAAAAAACATTTATAAAAGCTGATAATATGAATAACTGCTATGCTCAATATAGGCTTTCAAAAATATATTTTGATTTTAACGGCGATTTATTTAATCCACAAAAAGGAATGGAGTTTTTATGTAAAGCTGCTTCAAGTGGTTATAAATATGCTTTATATCAACTTGGCAAAATATATTATAATGGCGTATTTGTTGAAAAAGACATAAATAAGGCTATACAATATTTAATGGCAGCAGCCGAAAAAGATTGTGAATGTGCTGAAAAACTTCTTGAGTATATAAATAATAACAGCAAGGAATGGCAGAGCTACACTGCTATCCTTGCTGTGTTAAATGATTTATCTAAATTATTCAAGAAAGAATTTGATAATAAATACAAACTTTTTTATCATATTGATAGAAAAACACTTCAAAAAATTAATGAGAAGAAACAGGCTATGGGATTAAGAATATAATACAATTAAAAGAACTTAATAGTCCAACATATATTCTTTTTTCTTTTCAATCAAAGGTTTATTATTCTTAATAATTTCTTGACATTCTAAAAATGCCTGTCCATAAAAATTCAATTTTTGTTCTGCTGTTGGGTAAGAATATCTCGTGTTTGCAAAATCTGAAACTAATTCTCCCATTGAATTATTAACATTATCGATAGCTTTTCCATACTTTCTTCCAGATACAAGCTCATTATGCATTTCCTCAGTTATAGAAACACTTTGACATTTATCAATGTATTCATTTTTCTTTAACCAAAGTAAAAAAACATAAAATTCACAAATTGTATTCGTTCCCCCGCCACCAACATAGGCTCCAAAAGGAATATAATAACTATTAACAACATATTTTAATTCATTAAGTTTGAACACAATAATCAATTCAGAATTGTCATATTTTGATAAAGAATTTTTGTAAAAGGCAAAATATATCGTATCAATTTTATTGGATTTTATATAGTCTAATAGTTCTCTATCAACATGTAAGTGAATAGTTTCGAATATTTCATCATCTTCACCAAATTTTAACCAATCTTTTTTAATTCCGATTCTATTTGCAAAGTCATCTATAAACTTAAATGTTGGTTCCTTTGAAACTTTGTAATATTTTAACAATTCATTAGATGATGAATAACCTAGCTTATTACATAACCACTCAATATTGGCATTAGGAACGCAGTCTTTTATTTTATTAATTATGTAGTCTAATCTTAGTGAGAAATTTGTTTTATAATAATTATTTTTTATTTCATTAATGATATTGGTTCCATCTAATTGTTTTTGCAAATCATTTTTATTATTTATACCATTGGGATTAATTAAAGACACAATATTCTGGCAATCATTGTAGGAATATCCGGTTCTTTGTGATAGTTCATCAGCTGTCAATTTTACACCTTTTTTTATTAAATCGTATAAAAAATCAGCAAATAGGCTTAATAAAATTTCATTTATCATATTTTACGCTCCTCTTTTCTTACTATATTAATAATACAAAAAACAATATATATTGTCAAATATATATTTAGGAGATGATAACATTATAAAAAATACAATACCGTTGATTATTGTTGTTACAGTGATGGGATTGGTTTTTCTTCTCATCACTGTTTTTTCATATATATATAGTTTAAACAGTATAAAAAGCAAAACCGTAGGTGACGGACAACATGGCACAGCCCGTTTTGCGACAAAAAATGAAATAAGAAAAACATACAAAGAGATTCCATTCGAGGTTGAATTATGGAGAAGCGGAAAAAATCTTCCAACAATACAAGGAACACTTGTCGGTCAGAAAACAATAGGCGGAAAAACAACTGCACTGATAGATGATGGAGATGTTCATACTTTGATGATTGGTGCTGCCGGAGTTGGTAAAACGGCATATTTCTTATATCCTAATTTAGAATTTGCATGTGCATCAGGAATGAGTTTCATAACCTCGGATACTAAAGGTGATTTATACAGAAACTATGGAGAAATTGCAAAAAAATACTATGGATATAATGTATCGGTTATTGATTTAAGAAATCCAACAAGATCAGATGGATTCAATCTTTTGTATCTGGTTAATAAGTATATGGATTTTTGGAAAGAAAATGAAGATGAAATTTCTTACAAAGCTAAAGCTGAAAAATATGCAAAAATAACATCAAAGACAATTATATCGAGTGGAAGTGACACTTCTTCATACGGACAAAATGCATACTTTTATGATGCGGCAGAAGGTCTATTAACGGCATCAATTCTATTGGTATCTGAATTTTGTCCAAAAGGAACTCGTCATATAATAACTGTTTTTAAAATTATACAAGAACTATTGAAAAAGGAAGATTCGAGTAAGAAAAATGACTTCTCAAAAATAATGGATTTACTTCCGGATGAACATAAAGCAAAATGGTTTGCCGGAGCTGCGCTTAATACATCTGATCAATCAATGGCATCAGTTATATCAACAACGCTTTCAAGGTTAAATACATTTTTAGATAGTGAAATGGAATCAATACTTTGTTTTGATACTTCATTAGATGCAGAAAAATTTTGCAATACAAAATCAGCCATATTTTTGGTTATGCCTGAAGAAGACTCAAGTAAATATTTTATGATTTCTTTAATTGTTCAACAATTATACAGAGAAATCTTATTGGTCGCAGATGAAAAAGGCGGAAAATTAGACAACAGGGTTATGATGTATCTTGATGAAATGGGAACAATACCGAAAATTGAATCGGCAGAAATGATGTTTTCGGCTTCAAGATCAAGGAGAGTATCAATAGTTGCAATAATACAATCATTTGCTCAACTAAATCAAAATTATGGAGAAAATGGTGCAGAAATTATAACTGATAATACGCAATTGACTATATTCGGAGGATTTGCACCTAATTCTAAATCTGCTGAAATTTTATCAAAAGCAATGGGAAATAGAACGGTTATGTCAGGATCTATAAGCAAGAGTAAAAACGACCCTTCGCAATCATTACAAATGATTGAAAGACCACTTATGACGCCTGATGAATTGAAATCAATGCCTAAAGGACAATTTATTGTAATGAAAACGGGCTCAAATCCAATGATTTCAAAATTGAAACTTTTTTTCAAATGGGGTATAAAATTCAATGATACATATAAGCTTACTGAAAGAGAAAAAGAAAAAATAAAATATTCAAGTAAGAATGAATTAAAACAAGAAATATTAAAAAGATATCCAAAAGCTGACAGATTAAATAAAACCGTTAATAACAGTGATACACCATATAGTTATACACAAAAGACTAGAAGAGCACCAAGGTTTGATAATTATTAAAACGTTTATGCATTTTTAAGTAACAATAATATCCGTCAACCTAAAGTTAAAATTATTTATGTTAGAATAGAGTATATAAGTAAATGGAGGTCGCATAATGGATAAAATAAAAAATTTTTTTGAAAATGTTATTTCGGCTTTTGAATTTGTTTTTGTAATATTATTGCTAATTTTCGGATATCCCTTTTATAAAAAAACACTAAAAGAAATATGGGAACTAATAATTAATCATGAACAGTAAGAGGGGGCAGATAAAATGCCTCCTCTTTTTTAGAAAGTAGGTGATAAAAATATATAAAAATTTTGAAGATGTTCCGGTCTTTATGACTGTTCCACAAGCAGCAGAAGTTTTGGGCATTTCGGCAGTCAGTTTATATAAATTAATTCAAAATGATAAAAGTTTTCCTGTAATTAGTATAGGAAGAAGAAAGACAGTCCCTAAAGAGCAACTGAAAGTTTGGATTAACAGTAATTGTAAACGATAGTTTGTAATGGTTTTGTATACTTAATATGCTGGATAAATGACCTTCTTTGTGATATTGTGGTCTTGAAAAAAAGAAAGGGGAATCATTATGGCTAAAAGAAATAATGGTATGGGAACACTAAGAAAACGAAAAGACGGCAGATGGGAAGGTAGGTTTAATGCTGGAGTAGATAAAAATGGTAAAAAACAAGTAAAATATATACTTGCTAAAACCAAGACCGAATGTAATGAAAAATTGGAGAAAGCAATTAAAGAGTATGAAGAAGCACAGCTGATTTTAAATCGCTGTGCTTTTCTTAATAATGCTAATCCAACACTTGAGGAATGGTATGAAATATGGATGGAATCATTCTGCAAAGCAAGTGTAAAAGAATATACAGCAAACGGATATAAGCAATATTTTAATGCTAAGATAATACCAAAAATAGGCAATATTAACATTAAAAATTTAACTACAGTTGTATGTCAACAATTTCTAATGGACTTGTATCAAAACGGAAGAATAAGAAATACTAAATCGAAAGGTAATGGATTGTCGGTAAAAACAGTCAAAGATATTAAAATTGCACTGCAAACTTGTTTGCAAAAAGCGGTGGATGAGGAACTTATACCAACTAATCCTTGTAAGAAAGTTCAGTTACCAAAGGACGAACCCAAAGAAATGCAAACACTGAAAGCAAATGAACTTGCGGCATTTTTGCAAGAAACAAAGGTTTCCGGTTGCTATGAATTTTATCTGCTTGAAATCACAACAGGCTTACGACTTGGTGAAATACTTGCACTGACTTGGGATGATCTTGATATGAAAAACAAAACTATATCCGTAAACAAGCAAGTGCAGAGAATCAAAAGTGAACTTAAAGCGACGACTCCTAAAACAGCGGCGTCAATTAGAAAAATCAGTATATGTGACGAGTGCTTAAATCAATTAATTATTTTAAGGAGCAGACAACGACTGAATACAAAACTGATCTTTCCGTCACCAATTACAAATGGCTACAGAGATCCATCATCAATAACACGAAAATTGCACCGAATGCAAAAACGGGCAGGTGTACCGCAAATACGTTTTCATGATTTACGACACAGCTTCGCAACCTTATCGCTTGAACAAGGAATGGATATTAAAACAATATCACATATGCTTGGTCACACCGATGCAGGTTTTACAATGAATACTTATATGCATGTGACAGACACAATGCAACAAACGGTTGCAAACGCTATGGGAAACCTGGTCGCAGAAAAAGAAAATGAAAAACGCATAAAAATAATACAGTACACAGCATAAAACAGAGAAACAGGCAGCCTTGATGTAAAAATCAAGACTGCCTGTTTTTTCTTTGAAAAGCGATGTGGTCAAATTGTGGTCATATAGATTATTTTTACAATGAATATGTTGTAAATATTAACAAGAAAAGCAAATATGGAGATTTTAATTTTCGGATAAAAACTTTATTTATTATTTGATTCATAAATTCAATTTGAAAGATTATAAAAAGTAAAAAGTCCCGAAAACGCAGTGTTTACGGGACTTTTTGGTACGCTGGAAGGGACTCGAACCCCCGACCTACTGGTTCGTAGCCAGTCACTCTATCCAGCTGAGCTACCAGCGCATACCAATAAAAATATATCAACTTATTCAGTTGTTAACAAAATATCCACAAGTCGACCTTGTGTTTCGTAGCCAGTCACTCTATCCAGCTGAGCTACCAGCGCATTTATGTGTTGCACGTTTTTGTGCTTAGATAATATAACACAAATAAAACAAAAATGCAACACTTTTTTTATTTTTTATAAGGATTATTTGAAATATATTTTTCAAGAATATCTGCGGCAAGCTCCACAAGCTCCGGACACGGGCGCTTTTTATAGTATTCTTTTGTGCGAGGCTCGGCAAGCGGCGAATCGGGGCCGGGCTTTGAAAGACCGAGAAGCTCACGGCATACTATTGAGCCGTTTTCCTCTCTAAATTCATTTGCAACAGCTTGAACTCGCTTATAAATTCCTGACTTATCATCATCATAAAGCGCAGAGATAACGAAGGTCATACCGGAAACAGCTCCGCAAACCTCTCTCATTCTGCCCATTCCGCCGCCGAAGCCGACGGTTAATTTTTCAACAAGCGATTTTGGCATATTCATTTCTTCTGCAAAAGCAGCGGCAACCGCTTGCGAGCAGTTAAGACCGCTCATAAAATTTTCTTTAGCTGATTCGCCCTTTGTCATTTTTATCTCTTTTCTTTTTTAATATATTTATACCTATATTATTTGATTACTTGTATTACTCGCCGAAAACAAAGTCGCTGCCTGAATTTGAAGCGGTTGTTTCAGGCGCTTGAGTTTCAACAGGTGAGAATTGTGCTGAAAAGCTTGCATTTTGGTTAGCAGTGAAGGTGTATTCTTCCTTGCTGCTTACTTTGACTCCGTTTGAATACCAGCCGTCGAACTTGTATCCGTCGTCAGCTCTTGCAACAAGAGTAACTTTTTTACCGTTTTCATACTTGCCGTCGCCCTCTGCTTCGCCGCCTCCGCTTGAGCTTGTGTTGATTATCCAAAGGGAAGCAGTGGTTTGCTTGGTGGTTTTTTCGGTAGTTGATTCGGTTGTGCTTTCGGTAGTCTTTTTCTCTGTGGTGCTGTATTTGTCGCTTGTAGAATCAGACTGTGTAGAAATTTTAGTAAGGTTTGAAGATGTGGTATTGTCCTTGTTCTTGTTATGAGCAATTGCCGCAACAGAAGCAATGATTGCAATAAGAATAACCGCAAGAACGGCAATAATTATGATGCTTTTCTTTTCGGCACCTTTATTTTTCTTTTCGCTTTCGTTATTTTTTTGATTATTATGATTATTATATTGATTTTCTTTATCATAATCATTATAGTTATCGTTTCGGTTTTGAACTTGATTATTCGGCTCGTTTACTGCTTTAAAGGTTTGGGTTCTGTCGTCGTCAATACCGTTTGCATTGTCAAAATCGCTTTCGTCATAAAGAGGAGAGCCGCAAACCTCACATATGTATCTGTTGTCATCGTTGTCTGCGCCGCAGTTTTTACATCTCATTATTTATCACTCCTTGAAAAATATATTAAAAATACTGTACTATAGTCTGTTTTCATCAAAATAGTATACCATAATAATGTATAAATCTCAATGTAAAAATTAATTTTTTAAAAATTATGACTTAATTTTAAATTTTCTATTGACATTTTGTGAGATTTAATATAAATTTAATATGTAGCGTTTTATAAAACGGATTCGTATAATTCTGAAAGGGGAACCCTGAAAATGAACAAATATGTGAAAAAAGGCTTGTGTCTTGTACTTGCTACAGGATTAATCGCAAGCTCATTTGCAGGATGTGCAAAAGTAAATTACGTAACTGAAGGTGCCATTAAGGCTATTCACCAAATTAAGGACGGCAGTTGGAAGAAACAAGCAGAGGGCGAAAAAGCCGGTTCTTCAGAAGATACTTCTGTTCTTGAAAAGTCATTTGAGGCAGGCAAGTACGGCGGAGTTGAGTTTAAGTCACTCGAAGATGTTGCTAACTATTATAAAGAGGCTTATGATTACACTAAGACTCTTACTGCCGAGTATGTCAATGATAAGGGTCAGACTGAGACTTTCTACAAGCTCCTCGGTGATGAGAAAATTAATGTAGGTAAGGTTATGATTGACGGCAAGGAAAATGCTGTTATTAACAAGCTCGTTCCGGGTATTGTTGACGGCTTGTTTAAGCCAAATATTTACGGTCTTGTTCCTTGTAACAACCGTAACCCTAAGCTTGATAATACTAACAGCAGTGAAACCGACCCGGGTGAGAAGGACTTTAGAAAGTCTTTTGTTAAGGGTGAGGACGTTCTTGATGCTAACATTACAGATAACGGCGACGGAACTATCACAATGGTAATTCAGCCAAAGGCTGCTGAAATGAGTATGAGAGGCGAGGATTCACAGGGTGACTTCTTCGAGGTTCTCGGTGATATCAGTGCAACTGTTGCACAAATCGACGTTATTTCATTTGCTCAGGGTACTGCAGAAGATAACATTAAGGTTACATATAAGGGCGGTACCGTTACTTGCACAATCAATACTAAGACTAAGGAAATCACTAAGGCTGAGTATGATATGGTTGCAGAGGTAGCTGTAAACCATGCAAATGTAGCAGTTATTAAGGATAAGAGCGCATCTCTTTTAATCAAGTATAAGAACACATTCCCTGCTTCTGACGAAGCAACAATGAAGGCAAGGCAGTTTAAGAGAAAGTAATTAAGACTTTCTATGTTTAGAGAATTTAAGAGCATCTCGATTGAGGTGCTCTTTTTCTATACAATTTTGGTTTATTTATCGTTATTTGTTAATAATATGTTTGTTGAATTAAATATAATAATGATTTATAATTTATATATAATAATTTACTGAGAGGGGTATATTATGCGCAAGGTTATTAATATTGACAAGGATTGGAAATTTTCAAAAGAGGTTTCCTCTGTACCAAGTACGTTTCCGAGCGATTGGGAGAGCATTGATTTGCCATACACTTTCAATGGCGATGACGGACAGGACGGCGGCAACGATTATTATCGTGGCAAGGGATATTTTGCAAAGAGCTTGGCTAAAAGCGATATGCCTGACGGCGAAGAAGTTTATCTTCAGCTTGACGGTGTAAATTCAACAGGTACTGTTTATTTTAACGGAAAAGAAATTTGCGTTCACAACGGCGGATATTCTACCTTTAGGGTTAAGCTTGATGATATTAAGGACGAAAATTTGCTTGTTGTTGTTGCCGATAACTCGCCTAACGATTACGTTTATCCTCAGGTTGCGGATTTTACATTTTACGGCGGTATTTACAGGGATGTAAGCCTTATCGGAGTAGGCAAAAATCATTTTGACCTTGATTTTTACGGTGCGCCCGGCATTGCGGTTACACCTGAAATCAGCGGCGATGACGCAAAAATTACTGTTGACGCTTATTGCGACGGCGAGGTTGAATTTGAAATAAGCGACGGCAATGAGGTTGTTGCAAGGGCTAAGGCAAGCGGTAAAAATCCGAGTGCCAAACTTGAAATTAAAGACGTTCATCTTTGGGACGGTGTTGACGACCCGTTTCTTTATACCGCTGTCGCTAAGCTTATTGTTGACGGCGAGGCGGTTGATGAGGTTAAAACACGCTTTGGTTGCCGCACATTTGAGATTGATGCGCAAAAAGGATTTATTTTAAACGGCAGAGAGTATCCTTTAAGAGGTGTTTCAAGGCATCAGGACAGGCCTCATATCGGCAATGCGCTCTTGCCTGAGCATCACAAAGAGGATATGGATTTGATTTGCGAAATGGGTGCTAACACTATCCGTCTTGCCCATTATCAGCACGCTCAGTATTTTTATGATTTGTGCGACGAGAGAGGTATTGTTGTTTGGGCGGAAATTCCGTATATTTCAAAGCATCTTGAAAAAGGTGTTGAAAATACAAAGTCGCAAATGAAAGAACTTGTTTATCAAAATTACAATCACCCGTCAATCGTGGTGTGGGGACTTTCAAATGAAATTACAATGGGCGGCGCAACTTCTCCTATTGTTGAAAATCATAAAATGCTCAATGACCTTGTTCATTCGCTTGATAAAACAAGGCTTACTACCGAAGCTGTGCTTACTGCTTGCAATATTAATGAGGAATATGTGCATATTTCGGATGTTCTTTCATATAACCATTATTTCGGCTGGTACGGCGGCGATGTGTCAATGTACGGCGATTGGTTTGACACATTCCACAAGAAATATCCAAACAAGGCAATCGGTATGAGCGAGTACGGTTGCGAGGCACTCAATTGGCACACAAGTCACCCTGAACAGGGAGATTATACTGAGGAATATCAGGCATATTATCACGAGGAAGTAATCAAGCAAATTGCAAAACGTCCTTATCTTTGGGCTACTCACGTTTGGAATATGTTTGACTTTGCCGCAGACGCACGTGCTGAAGGCGGCGAAAACGGTATGAACCACAAGGGACTTGTCACATTTGACAGAAAGTATAAAAAAGACAGCTTTTATGCTTATCAGGCTTGGCTTTCCAAAAAGCCGATGCTTCATATCTGCGCAAAGAGGTATGTTGACAGGGTTGAGGACGTGACCAAGGTTACTGTTTATACAAATCTTGACGAGGTTGAGCTTTTTGCAAACGGTGAGAGTGTCGGCAAAAAGAAAAAGGGTGAATTTCCGTTCTTCCACTTTGAAGTTAAAAACGAGGGTGAAACCAACCTTGTTGCAAAAGCAGGCGATTTAACAGACGAGGCTCAAATCAGAAAAGTTGACAAGTTTAACGAAGATTACAGGCTTAAAGAAGAGGGTGCGGTAATCAATTGGTTTGAGATTGAAACTCCTGCCGGTTATTACAGCGTAAACGATACCTTGGGCGATATTCTTTCAACCTTTAGAGGAAAAATTTGTGCAGTTAAGCTTCTTCTTAAAATGAAAAAGGCGCTTACACCCGACGGCCCTAAGCAAAAGGGCAAGAAAAAAGGCGCCGAGGTTATGGGCTTTAAGCTTAGCGATATCAACAAGACTATGATTGATATGCTCAAGGGCTTTACAGTTAAGCGTGGACTTATGATGCTCGGCGGCAAATTCACCAAGGAGCAAATTCTTGAGATAAACGCAATGTTAAATAAGGTTAAAAAGAAATAATATATGTTGAAAAAGCGCAAATACTATTATCGGTGATAATGATTGTTTTACGTTTTTGATGATGAAGTGAAAAGCATTGATGTTGATGAAATCGGCAAAAATATGCTTACACTCGGATTTATAACGGTTGGTGAGCTTGAAAGGCTTGCCGCCGTTTTTTCTTTGCCTAAAAATATTATTGAACTTTGCAGAAAAAAATCAGACAGCAGCTTTTTAACAAAGTTTATTAACGATGATTTTAGTTTTATTCGCATAAATATAATATGTAATAAAACAGAAAGCAACAACGAATTGGCAATTATAATTTCTAAAAATATGATGATAATTGTTAATATTTGCGATGATTTTTCGTTTAATCAAAAGTGCTTTTTAAACGTTCTTTCAAATACCGCCTGCGAAAGCGCAACGCTTGAAAAGCTTATTTGTTCGTTTCTTGAAACGATTGCAAAACAGTGTTCGGCTCAGTTTGATGTGCAAGAGGAGATAGCTATGCTTGAAAAAGAGGTTATTGATAAAAATGTTTGCAAAAATTTTGCTGAGTTGCTGATTGAAAAGAAAAGAGAACTTTTGCGCCTTCGTGCTTTTTATGAACAGCTTATTGATGCAACTGAGATATATATTGAAAATGAAAACGAACTTTTGGATGAAAAATCATATAAGCTTTTCAGGCTCTTTAGGGATAAGGCTGTAAGATATAAGGAAAATACGGATATTTTGAGAGAATGCGTAACTCATCTTTGGGACGCATATCAAACAAGCATTGACGCAAGGCAAAATGAAATAATGAAACTTTTTACCGTCGTGACTTCTGTTTTTTTGCCTATGACCGTTATAGTCGGCTGGTACGGAATGAATTTTAAATATATGCCTGAGCTTTCCTCCCGCTTTGGATATCCGTATGTGATTTTTTTAAATGTTGCAGTCGTTTTTTCACTTGTTTATATTTTTAAACGAAAAAAGTGGATTTGAAATTATAAGCGGTTTTTAATAGTTTCAAAATGATGTATCGTGAATGTGTGCCCAAGGCGAATTTCTATGACTCGTGCAGGGAAATTAATTCAGGCTTTATCGGCGCATATTACAACGAAATCGTAATTTGCGAAAAAATTTGATATTTTTTTATCCGTCAAAATTGCCTGTTTTGGCGGATTTTTTAATAATTGTAACCTGATGTTTACAAAAGAGTAACAAAAAAATCTTGATTTATCTTATAAGTTGATATATTATATTATTAATAATAATGAATAAGTGCGCTAAGGCGTAAATTTATAATGAAATACAAGGGGAAAAAATCGTGATAGAATTCAGAAATGTATCAAAGGTTTACGACAGCAACGGTACCCACGCCCTTTCAAATGTTAATATCAAAATTGAGGACGGAGAGTTTGTTTTCGTTGTAGGCTCTTCGGGTGCAGGTAAAAGTACATTTTTAAAACTCATTATGCATGAGGAAAAGCCAACCGAGGGTGAAATTATTTTTAACGAATATTCATCTGCCACTCTTAAGAAAAAGCAGGTTCCTTATTACAGAAGAGAAATGGGCATAGTGTTCCAGGACTTCCGCCTTATTCCTAAAATGTCGGTTTATGACAATGTTGCGTTTGCAATGCGTGTTATCGGCGCTAAGGAAAAGGAAATCCGTAAGAGAGTGCCATATATTCTTCAGCTTGTAGGTCTTTCTCAAAAGGCACGTTCGATGCCTAATGAGCTTTCGGGCGGTGAGCAACAGAGAGTTTCTCTTGCAAGGGCACTTGTTAATAATCCTAAGGTTATTATTGCGGACGAGCCTACGGGTAACGTTGACCCTGAAATGAGCCACGAGATTGTAGGTCTTTTGACTAAGATTAACAATGCCGGCACAACTGTTATTATGGTTACTCACGAGCACGATTTGGTGCGTTCGTTCCAAAGACGTGTTATTGTTATTAAAAACGGCGAGGTTGTATCCGATACTCCCGACCCTACCCATGCTCAGTTTACAGGCGAAAACCCTAAAGCGGACACCGATATGTTCTTTTTTGACGAGGACGTTGAGATTGATAATGTTGACGTTTTGCCTAAGGACGAAAACGAAGAGGATATTTTTGATAACCTCGAAAGCGTTGTAAGCGACGAGAGCGCAGAGGAAGAACAGGGAGGTGAGCAGTAATGACAGGTGCAAGTTTAAAATATTTAATTAAAGAGGGCTTTAGGAATACTTGGACAAACAGAATGATGTCTATCGCATCAATTTGCGTTCTTATGAGCTGTCTTGTTCTTATCGGCTCTGCTTCAATGATATTCCTTAATATCGATTCTCTTCTCGGCAAAATTGAAGAGGAAAATGTAATTATGGTTTATATCACGGATGACGCAACACCCGATGATATTACAAATATGCAAAACGAGATTACTGCTTGCGGAAATATTAAAAGCGTTGAATTTATTTCAAAGGAAAGCGCTTGGCAGGAACAGCTCAACACTATGGAGAAGGCTCAAGCAGAATTCTTTACTCAGATAAGCTCTGATATTCCGCTTCCGAATGCCTATAAGGTAACGGTTGAAAATCTTGATAAATTTGACGAAACGGTTAATAAGCTTAAAAAAATACAGCACGTTGATACTATCAGAGAAAACAAAAATCTTGCTAAAAAGCTTGTTGCGTTAAGGCAGGGAATTACGGTTATTTCCTTTGTTATTATCGCAGTATTGTTTGTTATTTCTGTTTTCATTATTTCAAACACAATTAAACTTACGGTTTACAGCCGCCGTTTAGAGATAAGCATTATGAAATCAGTCGGGGCAACGAATTCGTTTGTCCGTTTGCCGTTTGTGGTTGAAGGTATAATCCTCGGTATCACATCGGGTGTTATCAGTTTAGGCTTTGTGTGGGGGCTTTACGAACTTGCGGTTAAAGAATTTTCTGATATCCTCAGTTCGTTTAACGGCTTAGGCTTCCTTAAATTTACCGATTATGCACTTCCGATGCTCGGAATATTTGTTGCTATCGGCGTGTTGACCGGTGTCGGAGGCTCAATTATTACAATGAGTAAATATTTAAATAAGGAAGGCAGTGAAATAAGTGGCATTTAGTATGAAACGAACATTGTCATTGATTTTAAGCTTTGCATTTTTTATATCAAGCTTTGGCAGTGCTTTTTCGGCTCAGGCTAAGTCAACATCACAGCTTAGAAGTGAAAAGCAAAAAATTCAACAGCAGATAGACAGCGCTCAAAGCAAGCTGAATAAGCTTTCTGCCCAAAAGCAAAAAAATGAGGAATATCTTGCAACGCTCAGGTCAAAAATAAACTTGATGCAAGACAAGATTGATTCCCTTGAAGATGATAAAGCTGCATTGCAAGCGGAAATTGATGCAATTCAGGTAAAAATCACGCAAACAGAACAGGATATTGCAGACGCTCAGGCAAAAATTGACCAAAAGCAGGCTGAATTTGACCAGACCTATCAGGTTTATTGCCAAAGGCTTCGTGCAATGTATATATCAGGCTCTGCATCTACTCTTGAGGTGCTTTTAACTTGCAAGGATGTAAGCTCAATGCTTACACGTGCGCAAATGGTTAAGTCGGTATCTCAGCAAGACAGCGCAATTCTTGACGAGCTTATGACAAAGATGCAGGAAATCGAGAAAGAAAAGAAAAAGCTTGAAGAAAAACGAAACGAATTAACTAACGATAAGCAGCAGCTTGAATCTAACAAAAAGGAACTTCAGTCAAGTATTGATGAAATTGATTCATCAAAAAGCGAACTTGATGCCGAGGTTGCAGAGTGTAACGAGGTTATGAAAAGCCTTTCAAGCCAGTCGAGCGAGTATAAGGAGCTTATTGAAACCAATCAGGCACAGCTTGAGCAGGTTGAAAGCGAAATTCGTGCGGCAATTGCTTCCGCTTCAAGGGGAAGCGGCTCAATTTCAGGCTCAACGGGTAACGGCTCGGGCGAGCTTGGTTATCCGACGGATTCGAGAAGTATATCGGCAGGTTATCCTAACTATTCATCGGGCGGATACCACGGCGGTATTGACTTCCCGGTAAGAACAGGCTCAAACGTATATGCTGCGGCTTCGGGTAAAGTTATTCTTGTTAAATATCTTAATTACAGCTACGGCAGATACATAATTATTGACCACGGCAACGGACTTTCAACGCTTTATGCTCATAATTCAAGCATTTTAGTAAACGTAGGAGATAAGGTGTCGAGAGGTCAACCTATTGCAAAGAGCGGTTCAACAGGCAATTCAACAGGTCCGCACTGCCATTTTGAAGTTCGTGTAAACGGTAGCAGAGTTAATCCTAACAACTATTTATAATCAGACTTTGATAAAGCGGCTAAACCGCGCCGAATAAAAATAAATAAACCGCTTTGCCTCCCTTGTAAAGGGAGGTGGGTGCAACTTGTTGCACTCGGAGGGATTGTAAAAATGCCAAGGACATCGAGTCCTTGCCATTTTTGGCGCTTTCCGTCTTTTGCTCGGGGGCAGTACCTATGTACAGCACCCGCTCGCAAAATACGAAATTTATCTCACTTTCTCGAAGTCTTCAGCGTGTAGAAATTTATAATTTGATTTTTCTACACGCTGAGTAATTTTAATATTTTTTATACTAAG
>ERZ773147.105-NODE-105-length-94124-cov-17.933379_pt1 | contig 94124 bp, 75 predicted proteins | sample MGYA00580851_ERZ773147 | MGnify/ENA primary metagenome ERZ773147 (study PRJEB29015, sample SAMEA2737818) | human gut metagenome | biome: human gut; feature: human-associated habitat; material: faeces | place: China | collected 2012 ... | reverse complement strand
GGCTCTGACAGTCCACCGGACTGTCATTCACTACCGTGTCGACACTTCGCTACCCTTACAATAAGGGGAGGCTAATAGGTTTATTCCTGAAACAATATTTTTTCAAAGAAAAATCCTCAAAACATCTACCTAATTATTCCTCAACAACCTTGCAAACATCGACCCAGCCGCTGAAGCCCTGAGCATATTTTTCAAGCTCGTCGGGTGTCAGCTCAACTGCGCTGTTCGAGCTGCCGACGGCGGGGAAAACCGTATCAAATCTCTTCAGCGATTCATCAAGATACGTATTAACCCCGTCGTTTATGCCGAACGGGCAAACACCGCCGATTTTGTGGCCTATCATGCTTTCAACCTCATCTGAAGTTAGCATCTTCGCCTTTGTCGAGAAAGTTGCCTTATACTTTTTGTTATCAACCTTGGCGTCACCGGCGGCGATAACAAGTATCGCTTCGTCGCCGACCTTGAACGAGAGACTTTTTGCGATTCGCTGACCCTTAACGCCGAGCGCCTGAGCCGCAAGATCGACCGTTGCGCTTGACACGTCAAACTCTCTCACTCTGTCCTCAATGCCGAAACGGCTGAGGTATGCCTTGCCTTTTTCTATGGACATAATCAGAATATCTCCTTGGACTCAATCTGCTTTGCAGCCATTTCAACGAACTCATCAACGCCCATTGCGCCGATATCGCCCTCGCCGCGCTTACGAACCGAAACGCACTTGCCCTCGATATCCTTGTCGCCCATGAGGAGCATATAAGGAATCTTCTGAAGCTGAGCTTCACGAATCTTGTAGCCTGTCTTTTCGCTTCTTGTATCAACTTCGCAGCGAATGCCCTTGGCTTCGAGCTTCTTTGCGACCTCAAAAGCATAGTCATGATGACGGTCAGCGATCGGGAGGAGCTTAACCTGAACAGGAGCAAGCCAAATCGGGAATGCACCTGCGAAATGCTCGGTGATAACGCCGATGAAACGCTCGATTGAACCGAATACAACACGGTGGATCATGACGGGAGTATGCTTCTCTCCGTCTGAGCCTGTATATTCAAGATTGAATCTGTCCGGAAGCTGGTAGTCAAGCTGAATTGTACCGCACTGCCATGTTCTTCCGAGGCTGTCCTTTATGTGGAAGTCAAGCTTCGGGCCGTAGAAAGCGCCGTCGCCCTCGTTGATTATATAAGTTTTGCCGACGCTTGTAATAGCGTCTGCGAGTGCCTTCGTTGCAATCTCCCAGTCCTCTTCCGAGCCGATATGATCCTCGGGCATTGTTGAAAGCTCGATTTCATACGGAAGACCGAAAAGGGTGTAAACCTCATCAAAGAGCTGTGCGATCCTTACAACCTCGTCACGGATCTGCTCGGGAGCGAGAAGAATATGAGCGTCGTCCTGAGTGAAGCAGCGAACACGGAAAAGTCCGTGAAGTGCGCCCGAAAGCTCGTTTCTGTGAACCTTACCCAGCTCGCCGTAGCGGAGCGGCATTTCCTTATATGAATGCGGCTCAAGCTCATAAACAAGGATACTGCCGGGGCAGTTCATCGGCTTGATTGCGAAATCCTCGCCGTCAATAACCGTTGTGTACATATCGTCATGGTAGTGATCCCAGTGACCCGAGGTCTCCCAAAGCGAACGACGCATGATCTGCGGAGTTGAGATCTCATAGTAGCCCCACTTCTTATGAACGTCACGCCAGTAATTGATAAGAGTGTTGCGAAGAACCATGCCTTTCGGGAGGAAGAACGGCATTCCCGGAGCTTCGTCTCTGAGAGCGAAAAGTCCAAGCTCTCTGCCGAGCTTTCTGTGGTCACGCTTCTTTGCTTCTTCAATAGCCTCAAGGTAAGCGTCAAGGTCGGCCTGCTTTGTGAAAGCGGTTGCATAGATACGCTGGAGCATCTTGTTCTTCTCGCTTCCGCGCCAGTAAGCACCGGTTGCCGAAGTTAGCTTGAACGCCTTGATCCTGCCCGTATCGGGAATATGGGGGCCTGCGCAAAGCTCCGTAAACTCGCCCTGCTTATAGAAGCTGATGTTCTCGCCCTTGTCGGCGTGCTCCTTAACAAGCTCAACCTTGTAGATTTCGCCCTTATCCTCATAATATTTGATAGCCTCGTCCGGAGTCATCTCAAATCTTTCAAGCGGAAGCTTCTCCTTGACGATTTTCTTCATCTCGGCTTCAATCTTTTCAAGATCCTCGGGAAGAAACGGCTTTTCAACGTCAAAGTCATAGTAGAAGCCGTTTGCGATTGACGGACCGATAGCAAGCTTTGCTTCGGGATAAAGTCTTTTAACTGCCTGAGCAAGGATATGTGAAGCTGTATGGCGGAAGGTTCTCTTTGCCTCCTCATCGTCCTCAAAGGTGAGGAACTCAAGCTCGCAGTCGCCCGTGATCGGGGTTCTGAGATCCTGATACTCGCCGTTGATCTTGCAGATACAAACAGCCTTGTAAAGACCCATGCCTATGCTCTTAGCGATTTCCATAGCGGTTGTGCCGTTTTCATACTCCTTAACGACGCCGCCTTTCAATGTTACGTTTGCCATTTTATAATCATTCCTTTCATGTTTTAGGGTTTATAATACATAATACATTTTAAAATGCAGCCCGAAAGTTTTTCGGTAACTTATTTGTTCTCAGTCTCCCCTTGGTTGAATCAAGGGGAGGTGTCGCATGAGCGACGGAGGGGATAAAGAACAACTTGATATGCTTTTATTCCTTATCCCTTCCACCGCAAGCGGTCCCCCTCCCCTTACCATAAGGGGAGGCTGAAAAATTCTCATAAATTCATAGTCAACTCAAAAAATGTTTAAGCCGAAATTTCCTAATAAAAACAAAAAAGCTCCATCCCAAAACAGGGATGAAGCATAGCTCCACGGTTCCACCCGTATTGCAGTCAAGGACTGCCACTCGAATGCCTTAACGCGGCGAACGGCGAACCTTATTTCGGAACGCACTCCGCAGTGGTAACTGAATCGGAATATTGCCGTGCTTTCACCGTGCGCACCGCTCTCTGAAAACATTCGCCTGAAACAGCCTTCTGCATCAACGTTTTTTAATATTGTCTACATTTTATAACGTTTTATTTTTATTGTCAAGTGGGAAATCAAGGATTTACAACAAAAAATTCCGCAAACACATTTATTTCTGTGTCTGCGGACTATTTTGCAAGCTCAATTCCCGTATTCAGCAGGTTTCTTATCAGCATTTCTTTTTCGGGCGGAACATTATCGAGGGCATTGATTACCGAATACCAACGATTGCAATCGGCTTCGCCCTTTACCATATAATCTATGCTTACGCCGAGAATATCGCTGAGCTTAATCAGGTTTTCAACGGAAAGACCTGCGATTCCTCTTTCAACCTCACTGAAATGCTTGACAGAAATATTCAGCTCCTCAGCAATTTTTTCCTGAGTAAGCTTAACCGCCTTGCGCTGTTTTTTGATTCTTTGTCCCATTCCCTGCTTGTAATCGTTCATATCATCACCCAACCTATTATGTTTATTTTACCATAACTTTTTCATTCAAAAAACAAAGTAAAATGTGTTGACAAAATAAACCTTTAATATTAATATTGTGATGTTAATTTAAAATAATGCTTATTTTTCTCCTTGCTTGCGGCCGAGCAAATAGCCCAAACTCACGTCGTAGAAATCGGCAAGCTTGATTAGCGTTGAAGCTGTAAGCTCAATTATGCCCGTTTCATATTGTGAATATGTGTTTTGCAAAAACATTCAGCATTGCGGCAAGGTCTTTTTGCTTGAGGTCTCTGTCCTATCTCAAATTCCGTATGTTCTCATAAATCATAATATCACCTCGGGCAATATCTATGTAATATCTTTTAACACAGATAATAATTATTTTTTAAAACGAAAAAGTAAATTTGCTTTTCTGTTCTTTTTGAAAGGGAAAGTTTTTATATTAGTCATTAGGGAAGAGGTGAATTTGTTTATTATTCTCGCATCAGGTCAATTAAAACATTTTAAGGAGGAAATTTCGTAATGAAAAAAATTGTGTCAATTTTATTAGTAATGCTCTTGCTGATTTCATCTGTTCCGATGATGGCGAGTGCAGCAAACCAAAAAGAGAAAGAATCAAATGATAATTTTTCAACTGCCAACTCAATTTCTATCAACACAACAATTAGTGGCAACTTGTCTTCATATTCAGATGTCGACTATTACAAATTTACAATACCCGATACTGGCTATGTAAATATCGACTTTAACCATGATTATGTCGATGATGCATATAACGAATATTGGTATATCGGTTTATTTGATTCATCTAATAAAAATATGATGGGCAGAAACAGCTATGGAAATATAACTAATAATCCTGCTCCAAATATCGGTCTACCTGCCGGAACGTATTATATTAAAATATGTCATGCCTTCAAGTACTCTGAATTAAATTATAGCTTTAAAATCAACTATACTAAATCAAGTGCTTGGGAAAAAGAATTTAATGATACTTTTTCAACTGCTAATTCTGTTCCAATTAACTCAACAATTTATGGTTCTTTAATGGAATATTCAGATGATGATTACTATAAATTCTCTCTACCCAATGATGGTTATATAAAAATTGATTTTAACCATGAATTCTATGATGATGCGTATAACGAATATTGGTATATCGGTTTATTTGATTCATCTAATAAAAATATGATGGGCAGAAACAGCTATGGAAATATAACTAATAATCCTGCTCCAAATATCGGTCTACCTGCCGGAACATATTATATTAAAATATGTCATGCTTTCAAGCACTCTGATTTAAATTATAATTTTAAAATTAACTATATTGAATCATCATCTTGGGAAACTGAGTTTAACGATAGTCTTACAACCGCCGATCCTATTTCAGTAAATTCTACAACATTCGGCTCTATCATGTCTTCATCTGATTCAGATTATTACAAATTTATTTTAAGTTCTAATGATAATATAAAGATCCTATTTAATCATGAAGATGTTGGCGATGCTTACAATGATTATTGGTATTTAAGACTATATGATTCTTCAAACGAAAAAATATATCAAAAGAGCTATTATGGAGATAAAATCATTAATGAGTCAGAAAAAATCTCATTATCTTCGGGAACATATTATATAAGAGTAAGCACCGGCTTCAAGTATTCCGATTTAGACTATAATTTTAAAATTAAATCATCTAAGCAACAAACAGAGCAATTTGTCGTCACCTACAATACCAACGGCGGAAGTGTTTCTCCGTCAAGTGCCAAAGTAACGGCAGGCGGTTCGGTCACTCTGCCGACTCCGACAAAAACCGGATATATATGTCTTGGTTGGTCTACAAGCAGTTCCGCAACTATGGCAACCTATTCATGCGGCGCAACATACAAACCGACTCAAAACATAACCCTTTATGCTGTTTGGAAGAAAAATGCACCGACAATGTGCACCCTCACTTACAATGCTAACGGAGGTAGCGTTTCTCCGTCAAGCGCAACATTTGAAATGGGCAAAACGGTAACGCTGCCGACACCGACAAGAAGCGGCTACACCTGTCTCGGCTGGTCGACAAACAAATCGGCAACTTCGGCAGAATATGAGTGCGGAAAATCGTATACTATTCTCGGCAGTGCAACCCTTTACGCAGTATGGCAGAAAAATTCCACGGATAAAGCGCAAGTTTATGGAGTAACTCTTCAAGACAACATTTCCGTTGATTACAAAGGTACTGCAAAAATTATACCCACAATCGACAGGGATCGCAACGCGAAATATTCCGTAAAATGGGAAAGCTCAAACAGCTCTGTTGTCAGCGTGGATAACGACGGAAACATACACGGACTTAAAAAGGGCAATGCAAAAGTTACCTGCACTGTTACCGATTCATATGGAAACACCTATTCCGATTCCTGCAATGTTAACGTCAAATATTCAGGTGTTCAATGGGTTATTATTATCGTCCTCTTCGGTTGGATTTGGTACATCTAAATAATATTTCGGCCGTTCCGAGAGGGGCGGCTGTTTTTTCATAAAACGCTTTGATATCACCCTCCCGAATGAAGCATTGCACCGCTTGCGTTTTGAAAAAATATTTTTCCCGAAATTCAAAAAATGTGTTGACATACCATGCTGACGGTGCTACAATAAGGCTGACGGTTAGCGGCGGCTAACTAACATATTTATGAGTGGTTATTATAAACCGTTATTTATTATTATTTATTATAATTCAAGGAAACTTGCAGACAGCTTACGTGTTGTCTGTTAAATAAAAGCTTATAGTTAGCATAAGCTAACAGGATGTGAGGGATTTATGGCTATTGTTGAATTTAAAAATGTCAGCCGTGTTTATCAAAGCGGCGATCATCAGCAGAAAGCATTAGATAACGTCAGCATGAAGCTTGACGAAGGTAAATTTGTTGTTGTACTCGGTCCGAGCGGTGCGGGAAAAAGCACATTGCTCAATCTTTTGGGCGGCCTCGACAGCCCGACAGACGGTAAAATTTTTGTTGAGGGCAAAGATATCTCCACCCTTTCGGACAACGAGCTTGCCGAATACAGAGCGGAAAAGGTCGGCTTTGTATTTCAGTTTTACAACCTTGTCCCTACGTTGACTGTTCACGAAAACGTTGCACTCGTCAAGGAGATTGCACCAAATTCGCTTTCGGCAACAAAGATGATTGAAGAAGTCGGTCTTTCCGACCATTTGAAGAATTTTCCGTCTGAGCTTTCCGGCGGTGAACAGCAAAGGGTTTCCATTGCCCGTGCTCTTGCGAAGAATCCGAAAATTCTTCTTTGTGACGAACCGACGGGTGCGCTCGACTCGGAAACGGGTGTTATGGTACTCAAGCTGCTTCTTAAAATGGCTCGTGACTACGGTAAAACAATTGTAATAGTTACCCACAACCAAAACATTGCTAAAATGGCCGATGTGGTTGTTCGGGTTAAAAACGGAAAAATCGTTTCGCAGGAGGAACAAAAAAACCCCGCCTCTGCCGACAGTATCGACTGGTAAAGGGGTGACAATATGTTATTCAAAAAACTATGGAGAACGATGGGTCTTTACCGTGCACAATTCATCTCGATGATTATTATGATTGCTATAGGCACGGGAATCTTTGTCGGCTTCAATATGGAATGGTACAGCATTGAGGGTAACACCTCGTCCTTCTTTGAGAAAACAGGCTATGCCGATTTCAGGATAATCTCCGAAAAAGGCTATTCCGCCGCCGACCTGAAGAAAATATCCGATATTGACGGAGTTGACAATGCAGGACGCTATGTCAGCATTGCCGCCGACGTTAAGGAGAGAAAAGATGACGCCGTTGCGCTCACGGTAACAACGAACGAAAAGGTTTCGGGAGTGCTTATAACGGACGGCGAAAAATATGATGCAAAAAGCACAGACGGCATATGGCTTTCCGACAAATATGCCGAGGCAAACGACCTCAAGATCGGTGACAGCATAACTCTTGCTTACAAAGGCATTGAGATGAAAGGCGTTATAAAAGGTCTTGTCAAAGCAGGCGAACAGCTTATATGCGTTCGTGATTCGAGCCAGCTTATGCCCGACTACAACACGTTCGGCTTTGCCTATGTCTCACCTGTTATGTACGAAAAAACAATCGGCAAAGACTATTATCCGCAGATAAACGTTGTTTCATCAATGTCTAAAAAAGACTTTACGGAAAAAGCGGACGACGCTCTCGGCAATACTGCCATGATTCTTACCAAGGACGAGTCCGCTTCATATTCCAATGCTCACGGTGAGGTCGAAGAAGGACAGACAATGGGTTCGATTTTACCGACATTGTTCCTGCTTATTGCCGTTCTGACAATGGTTACGACGATGCACCGTCTGACCGCAAAAGAGAAAACGCAAATCGGCACACTCAAGGCGCTCGGCTTCAAGAACAAGCGCATTCTCAGGCACTACACTTCATATGCGTTTATGATAGGAATTATCGGCACGGCAATCGGAGCGGGTCTCGGGTTTTTTATCGCATGGTATATTATGAACCCCGACGGAATGATGGGTACATACTTTGATATGCCCGAATGGAAGCTCTATATTCCGAGCTTCTGCTACTACATTCTTGCGGCAATAATTGTTGTTCTTACCCTTATCGGATTTCTTTCGGTCAGAAAGATGCTCAAAGGCACTGCGGCGGATGCGCTCAGGCCGTATTCGCCGAGGAAAATGAAGCCGATGATTATCGAAAGAACAAAGCTTTTCCATAAGCTTTCATTCGGCACACGGTGGAATCTGCGTGACATTGTTCGTCATAAATCCCGTTCGGCAATGAGCCTTCTCGGAATTGTCGGCTGCACACTGCTCATTATGGCATCGTTCGGCATGAGAGATACAATGAATTCTTTCCTTGATACCTACTATGACGGCGCAATGAAGTATTCGTCAAGAATCTATTTTGCAGAAAATGCAACGAACGAGCAGAAAAACAGGCTCGCCGAAAAATACGATGCCGACCTCAGCGCATCTGTCAGCGTTCAGGCGGAGGAGAAAACAGTTTCGGTCGATGTTTATAAAATCGAACATGAGCTCGTTGCTTTCCCCGGCGACGATATGGATTATGTAAAGCTTCCCGACGACGGTGCACTGATCTGTGAAAGACTTGCAGATCAATTCGACGTCAAAGAGGGCGATGAGCTTACGTTCAGCCCGTTCGGCACGGACAATGAATATACCGTAAAGATAAGCAAAATAATGAGAAGTGTTTCTGAAAGCATTGCGATAAGCTCCGATTATGCAAAGGAAATCAAGCTTCCTTTCGCTTTTGATTCTGCTTACACAAAGACGCAGAAATCCGATATTTCCTCAGATACCGGTATAAAGAGTATCCAGTCAAAGCAAATGATAATGGATTCGTTTGAAACCTTCATTGATATATTTAACACAATGATTATTATTCTCGTTCTCGGTGCGCTTGTTCTCGGCATCGTTGTTCTTTACAACCTCGGCGTTATGAGCTATACGGAGCGTTACCGTGAGATGGCAACTCTCAAGGTTGTCGGATTTAAAGACAAAAAAATCGGTCAGCTTCTTATAGGTCAAAACCTCTGGCTCTCCGTTTTCGGCGTAATTCTCGGTATACCTGCCGGAATCGGTGCGCTCGATTATCTGCTGAAAGCGCTCGCCGGTGAATATGAAATGAAAATGCAGGTCAGCGTATTATCTGTCGCAATCAGCATTGCGCTAACGGTCGGCATGTCGCTTCTGGTTAGTCTCATGGTTTCACGAAAAAACAAAAAAATCGACATGGTCGAGGCTCTTAAAGGTGCGGAATGAGCGAAGTCAAAGAGATTTTGCTCTCCGTTGCAATAATCGGCATAGCTTTTGCTTGCACAACCAAGGTAAAAGCGCTGCTATATAACATAGCAAACAGAAAGGATGATACGAATGTTGAAGATCACAATGGAAATTGACGGCATGATGTGCGGAATGTGTGAAAGCCATATAAATGATGCTATACGCCGTGAATTCAAGGTCAAGAAAGTTACTTCCTCCCACACAAAGAGGCAAACGGTCATCTTAACGGAAAAGCCGCTCGATGAAGATAAGCTTCGCAAGGTGATTGATGAAACCGGCTACAAGGTCATGTCAATTGAAACAGCCGAAGAAGAGAAAGGGGGAGGACTGTTCGGTTTTTTCAAGAAATAAGCTTTTATATCAAAAACCGCTGTGGATTTTACACGGCGGCTTTTCCTTAAACCTTAAGAATTAATTAATTTTTCGGAAAAATCATTGTGTTTTCTTCTCTTTTATCTTATAATTTACGCAGAATAGGAGAGGAGCAATCCAAAAGATGATAAATATTATAGCCTGCGACGATGATGCGGACATCGTTCGCGCTTTAAAAATATATCTTTCCTCTGAGGGCTATAACGTTTTTGAAGCACATAACGGAAAAGACGTTCTGCGTTTACTTGCCGAAAATGATGTTCAGCTTGTGCTCATGGACGTTATGATGCCGCAGATGGACGGCATTGAAGCCACAGCCGAGATAAGAAAAAAATATAATGTTCCCGTCATTCTCATAACTGCCAAAAGCGAAGACTATGACAAAATTCTCGGCCTCAACGTCGGTGCCGACGATTATATAACCAAGCCGTTTAATCCTGTCGAGGTCGTTGCAAGGTCAAAATCACAACTTCGGCGGTATCTTGAACTCGGCAAGGCTCCGGCCGGTCAGTCGCTTCGCAACGGCGGAATTTTTATTGACGATATTTCCAAAAAGGTTGTCGTTGACGGTGAAGAGGTCAACTTCACACCGACGGAATACTCCATTCTCAAGCTTTTTATGGAAAATCTTGACTGCGTTTTATCGCCCAAGGAGATTTATGAAAAAGTATGGCATGACGGCGTTTTCGGAAGCGAAAGTACAGTTATTGTACATATCCGTCACATAAGAGAAAAGATAGAAATTGACCCTGCCGACCCTCATTATATTGTCGCTGTCTGGGGTCACGGCTATAAGATGCAAGGAAGGGGTCACTGATGAAAATAAAGCTCAAAACCCTTGCGGACAAAATAACGGCAGTAGCGCTCTACCTTATTTGTATGACAATAGTTATTTCCCTGTTTCTTGAAGTCAGCTATATGGCCGATTACGGCTTCTATGATAAATTTCAGCTCACCGAAAGCACAACTACCCGACTGATGAAGGAAAAGGTTAACAAGGAATACTCCAATATTGAGGAATACGTTCTTTTGTCTTTTAAGAATCAAATTAAAAAGCTGCAAAGCAGCGATTCTGATTACGAGCTCTACCGTTCGCTTTGCGAGAAATACAACAAACGTGATAACACAAATCTCATTATTTCCGCAAGAACCAACAACGGTATGTATAAGCTCAACAATTTGCAAAATGGAGAACTGAACGAAGGTGAGATGCTCTCGGACGTTGTCGGTAACAGTCCCGACAAAAAAATTCAGACATGCTTTGGAACGAGCCGCACCACAAGTTTCTTTGACGAGAATTCGGCTACTATCAGACCTGTCACAATTCATATTTACATAAGATCGGATCTTTCCGCCGACGATACATTCAGGCTTACATCAATCATTATTCGCACGGCAAACAATCTTAAATACTTCATTATCATTGCGATGTTCATCGCACTTATTACAGGAATGGCAACTGTCGCAGTGCTGATGGTTAACGTTAACTACACCCCGGGACATATGAGATTTATCGACAGAATTCCGTTTGATCTGTTCTCGATTTTGACCGTTGCTATGAACGGCTTCGTCATCTCGATGATCGTGCTTATGTCCGCTGACAAAACCCGTGAGGATGACATAGTTCTTTGGAATGCCTCATGCGCAATTCTTGCCTTTGTCGTTTTCTGCATAATGCTTATTTACTTCCTTTCGCTGGCAGTCAGAATAAAGGCAGGTCATGTTTTCCAAAATACCCTTATTTATAAAATAATCGAACGCATCAGAAAAGGCAATTCGGACGGTGAAAAATCCGGCTATTTCAAAATGCCCTTTGTCGGAAAGCTGATAATAACCGTCGGCTTCGTTCTGGCTCTCGACCTTGGGCTGATTATCTTCAATTATTTCCGCTTCAAGTCAAAAGGTCTTGCCTATAATTTCCCTGTTTTTGCGTTAATTCAGGTTACAATGGCTCTCGTTGTCGGAACTCTCCTCTTTTTCATTGCAATAAACTTCAACCGTTTAAGAGAGAGCGGAAACCGACTTGCAAACGGAGACTATGGCGAAGATCTTGATTCAAGAGTCATGTTCGGCGATTTCAAGGCAATAAACGACAGCTTCATTACCCTCAAAGATGACGTTATAAACGCTCTTGAGGAGAAAAACAAGAACGAAAAAATGCGAAGCGAGCTTATCGCAAACATTTCTCACGACATTAAAACGCCGCTGACCTCGATAATTAACTATACCGATATCATTCGCTCAGGCAAATGCAGCGAAGCCGAGCTGAATGAATACTACGAGATAATCAACAAGCAATCAAAGCGGCTTACAAATCTTTTGCAGAATCTTATTGACGTTTCGCAGATAACAACCGGCTCGGTCAAGATAACTCTTGACAGTCTTAACCTCGGTATTTTCATTTCGCAGGTGCTCGACGGTGTCGGTTCCAAACTCGAAGAAAAAAACCTTACTCTGGATGAACGTCTTCCTCGAGAGGACATCTACATAACCGCCGACGGGCAAAAGCTTTGGCGCATATTTGAAAATCTTCTGAGCAACGTCTCAAAATATGCGATGCCGAACACAAGAGTATATCTGAATGTTAAAGAGATTGAGGACAACAGAGTAAAAATCGAACTAAAAAACATTTCGGAGAAAAAAATCGAAGCAACGCCGGAGGAGCTTTTGGAGCGTTTCACCCGTGACGATACCGCCAGAAATACCGACGGCAACGGCCTCGGACTTTCAATTATCAAGAGTCTGACCGAGCTTCAGGGAGGATCTTTCGAGATTGCCGTTGACGGCGACCTGTTCAAGGCTATTCTTATCTTTGAAAAAGCGAAAAACGACGCTGAATAATTTTTTACCGGCAGGTCATTGCGATTTGCCGGTGCTTTTTATTGACAGCCTCAGATTAAAAGATTATTATATATTTAATAAAACTTTTCGGAGGTCAGTTATGGCAAAGGGCTTACCTAATTCACATAAACACATCAGAAACGGTCAATCTTCTCTCCGCTTCGGCGAGGACGGAAAATTCCGCATACTTCATCTGACTGATATTCACGAGGTCGATCCCGAAATGGATGACGACGAAAACCGATCGATTCCGATAAACAAATCCGCCGAAACGGTTAACGTTATCCGCCGCTGTATGGAGCTTGCAAAGCCCGACCTTGTTGTTTTCGGCGGCGACAATATCAGCGGCTATTGGCAGGAATTTACATACGACTATATGCGTAAAACGATAAAGAAAATCGTTGCGCCGATTGCGGAAAAGAATATTCCGCTTGCAATCGTATTCGGCAATCACGATGCCGAAGCCGAGCCGACCTGCCCCTGTCTTGCAAAAGAAAATCAAATCAGCGTTTACTGCGAATACGATAATTTCAGAGGAACGATGAATGACGAGGACGTTTACGGCTGCGGCAATTACAATCTGCCGATTCTTTCCTCCGACGGCAAGCGTGTTGCATGGAATGTTTGGTGCATTGATTCGAACGACTATGTTCGTGACGAAAACTACAACGTGATAAAGGACGAGGGCTACGGCTTTGTGCATGACGATCAAATCGCATGGTACGAGAAAAAAGCCGCCGAGCTCAAAGCGGAAAACGGTGGAAAAGCCGTTCCTTCTCTGCTTTTCCAGCATATCCCTGTTTTGCAGGAATACAACAAACTGACCGAGGTCAGCGAGGGCACTCCGGGCGCTGTCGAACGAAACGGCAAGTTTTACATTGCCGAAGAAGGCGCTGTTCTTGACGGCTCTCTCGGCGAGGGTCCATGCCCTCCCGATAAAATAGGATCCCAATTTGAGAGCTGGAAAAAAACGGGCGATATCGTCGCCGCATTCTTCGGCCACGACCATAAAAACACATTTACGATGGATGTTGACGGAATCAAGCTTGTTCAGACTCACGGTGCAGGCTACCACACCTACGGCTGCCAAAGAGGCGGCAGGCTGATAGTTATTGATGAGAACAAGCCCGACACCTACGAAAGCGAGCTGCTTTTCGTTGACCGCATAACGGACGGCGAAATATAAAAAGAACATAAAAATGACCCGAGAAGCATTCAACGTTTCTCGGGTCTGATTTTATTTTCGGGTAGGCTTCACATTGATATTCGGGTCGATGTCGCCCTCGATTTTTCCGTTCTGTTCCTCAAATTGCTTGATGTTTTCACGAATAAGAACAAGAATATGACTGTTCACCGAACGTCCTTCGTAGTCAGCGACATAGCCTATCTTGCGGAGCATTTCCTCCTCAATTCTTATCGAAACACTCTTAACTGCCATAAAATTCACCTCATAATAACTATATTGTGTGTCTATTTTATAGTCTTTATGTGTTATAATGTCGATATTGAATATACTGTATATCTATTATTTGAGGTGAATATATGAAAATTGCAGTTATAGGATCCCGAAGTTTAGTTGTAAACAATTTAGAGAAATATCTTCCAAAAGATGTGGATGAAATTGTCTCAGGTGGCGCAATAGGTATAGACAGATGTGCAAAAGAATATGCGATACGGAACAATATTACTTTAAGAGAATTTTTGCCCGAACATAATAAATTTGGGCGAAGTGCACCATTAAAAAGAAACATTGAAATTATAGAATATTCTGACTCAGTCTTAGCTTTTTTTGACGGACATTCTAATGGAACGTTATTTGTCATTAAGAAATGCAAAGAAATAAAAAAAACAATTAAAATTTTTATAAAAAAATAAACCTGAGAAAAAACTCAGGTTTACAAAATTTCTTTAAGTGCTTAAACATCAATAACCGTGTATCTGTGCTTTGAATACGGCAGGAGCTTTTCAAGTATATCCTTGGTTTTCAGTTTCATGTAGCCCGTCGTTGTGCCGTCGGAGCAGCCGTACCATTCGTCCTCGCATACGACCTTGTCAAAAACGACCTGAACATCCTCCGCCTCATGGCGAAGAACGCCGAAAATTGTTGTTGCGCCGACCTTTGTTCCGATTATCTCATCGAGCTTTTCCGCCGACGCGAACGAAACACGGGAAATTCCGAGAGCCGAGCTGAAGTCTTTTGTCACAAACGGCTTGTCACCCGCAGTTACAAAAAGATAAAAATTTGTTTTCTGACGGTTGCTGAGAAAAAGAGTCTTGACGGTTTTCATATCAAGCGCCTTATCAATTTCTATACAATCCTCCATGGTCACGGCTTCGTCATTTTCAACTCTGCTGAACGGGATATTGTTTTCGTCAAGAAATTTATATGTCATCTCCTGCAAGGGCGTTTTATATTCTTCGGGCAGGTCTGTCATCGGTTTGCTTACATGTATCATTTGAAATCACCTTTTCTTTTATTCTGCCGATTATTATATCACAATTATATTTTTTTGCAAAGAAAAATCCGCCGGTTCGAAAAAATTTCCGAAAAGGCGGATCGCTTTTTAATTTCAGTTCTGACGATCGTCGAAAGCATAAGCGTTAAACTGTGGGTCGACATTCTCAACGTTGTTCATAATTTCCGTTCTTCTGAGGTTCTCATAGAACTGAGAATGTGCAGCAGCCATATAAGCATTTACCCAGAGTGTACCGACTCCGCAGCAGCATGCGCCGACAAAAAGCCAACCGATAAAGCTGAGGTCAAGCACAAAAAGCTCCCACTTGTGTCCCTGCATCATTCTCTGACTTTCATCAATACACTGCTTCCAATCATAGTCGGGATGATCAACCTTGATATACACCGCCATTGAATAGCTGTATGACTTAATGATACCCGGAATGATAAAAAGCAGGCTCCACAAAAAGGTAAAAATCATCGTCATAAGTCCGATAAGGAACGTGTTCGAAAAATCGTCTTTGAAGCCGTTAAAAATATCACCGATATCCATTTTTTCGCCCGTGCGGGTCTGCTTGAGAAACATTGATGCAACACCGTATGCAATCGGTCCCATAACCAAAAGTGATGCAACCTGACCGGCTACGGGAATTGCGTTAACAAAATATGAAATAGCCGTCTGAATCGTAATCACGCCAACGGCGATAAGCCACGTATTGCCGAAAATCTGATTCCCGAGCTGTGCTTTTGCCATTGCCTTCATCTGTTGTCTTGTCATAGTTTTCTTTCCTCCTTTTACGACATATTCCTGTCGCTTACCTCTATTATAGCATAAATATTTTACTAATCAATATCTACGAAAAATTTTACATATTATTCATTTTGTACGGCAAAATCAGTCTTTGCTTTCGCCGTCCTCTTTCTTCCTGTAAGCAATGTACTCATAGGTCGAATTCTTTTCGGCGCGGTCTTTCATTGCGTTATAGCACTGATCTCTCAGAACCTTTTTTCTCTCAGCCATCGGCAGGCTTTCATCGGGATAAAACGGCCCGTCAATAAATGTTACTGTTTTGGGGAAGCTGCCGATTTTTCTCTTCTGATAACAGGTTGTCATCGCAAAAACCGGTGTGCCCGTATGAGCAGGGTAACTGAAGGATGCGTCCGTAAACGGCCTTATTCCTGTATAGTACGGCCACATGTGCGCCTCGGGATAAATCGTTACAAGGTTTCTCTGACGTATGCGTGTTTTGACGCACCTTATCATTTCTTTTTTCTGTTTGATCGTTGACCCGAGCGGAATTGCGCCGAGCATTTCAACTATATTATTAAGTCCCGGAACCGACATTGTATCGGGACCGACAACGATATATCCCCTGCGGAAATGTCTGATCAAATTCGGTAAAAAGGCATCAAGAATGAAATTGGTGTGATTTGCGTAAACATATGCGCCGGAAATGCCCACTTTCAGAATAGCCTTTTTATTCTTAAAACGGTGAAGCGGCACAATTTTAGTATAAAGCCACGCAAGCGGCTGACCTATGATTCTGTAAAGAATGAATGAGAAAAGACGCCACAACGGACCTCTGTGAATATAACGGTAGTTTTCGCGCAGAGGTTTTATTTCAATGCCCATTTTTGCAAAATCGTCGGTCAATTCGTTCTCATAATATATTGTTTTTCGGGGTATATTCTTTTTATTTTCTTTCATAAATTGAATTCCCTTCTCAAATAATTTAAAAGGTACGATATAATAAGCTATTTTAATTATATCATACCTTTATTTTGTGTCAATAATTCACATTTTTACGATTTGCTTACCTTGTCCAAAATTTTCTGTCCAGAGAACGATATTGAATCGCTTCGGCAATGTGCGACGCTTCGATTGTCGGCGAATTGTCAAGGTCCGCAACCGTCCTTGCGACCCTTAGAATTTTATCGTATGCTCTGGCGGAAAGTCCGAGTCTGTCAAAGGCAACCTGAAGCATCTTCATTGCCGCATCGCTTGCCTTGCAGAATTCACGGGTCATTGCAGCGTTCATTTGTGAATTGCAGTTTGCCGAGGTTCCGCTCAGGCGGTTTTGTTGAATTTTTCTTGCCGCTTCAACTCTCTTTTTAATCTCCGAGGACGGCTCTCCCCGGTGCTCGTCGGCTAGCTTTTCAAAATCGACCGGCGGCACCTCGATATGTATATCAATTCGGTCAAGCAACGGACCGCTTATCTTTGAAAGATACTTTGCCGCCGCACCGTCGCGGCAGGTACATTCTCTTGTCGGGTGTCCGTAATAGCCGCATGGGCAGGGGTTCATTGCACAAACGAGCATTATCGAGCAAGGATATGTTGAGGTTCCCGACGCTCTTGAAATTGTGATTTTTCCGTCTTCAAGCGGCTGCCGCATCATCTCCATTGCCTGACGTGAAAATTCGGGCAACTCGTCAAGAAACAGAACACCGTTGTGAGCAAGCGAGATTTCGCCCGGTTTCGGGATCGCTCCGCCGCCGGCAAGTCCGATTGACGAAACGGTATGGTGCGGAGCACGGAAAGGCCGCTGAGTTATAAGGCTCGAATTGTTCTTCAGCGCACCTGATATCGAATAAATCTTTGTTGTCTCAAGGCTTTCCTCAAAGGTCATCGACGGCAGAATCGACGGGATTCTCTTGGCAAGCATACTTTTGCCCGATCCCGGGCTGCCTATCATCAACGTGTTGTGCCCGCCGGCCGCCGCAACTTCCAAGGCACGCTTAGCTTCAAACTGACCCTTAACGTCGGCAAAATCCGGCATATAATCTATAATCTCCGTTCCGTCCGATTTTATCGGCTTGGCAGGCTCAATCGGCTTTGAGCCTCTCAAGTGATTGAGCACGGCAAAAACATCGTCAACCGGATATATTTCAACGCCTTCAACCACCGACGCTTCATTGGCATTTTCGGAGGGAACAAAAATTTTACTGACTCCGCTCTGACATGCCCCGATAACCATCGGCAGCACACCGTTGACCCTGCGAACCTTACCGTCAAGCGAAAGCTCGCCGAGGAAGATATATCCGTCCGTGTCGGCTCTCAGCTGTTCCGACGCCATAAGCAAAGCAACAAACATTGCAAGGTCATAGAGAGGGCCCTCCTTTCGGCGGTCGGCAGGGGCAAGATTAACGGTAATTCGGCTGACAGGAAAATCAAAGCCGCTGTTCTTTATCGCGGAATGAACACGGTTTCGGGACTCGCTGACAGCGGAATCGGGCAGACCTACCACATCAAAACGAGGCAAGCCCGAGGATATATCAGCCTCAACGCTGACAGGGAAAACCTCCATGCCGAAAATGCCCATACTGTTGACCTTTGCAAACATTCTTTCATCCTCTTTCGTTAGATTTTTTTCGAGTGCGGCTTGTGATTTTATCCCCACCACCGCAAGCGGTCCCCTCCCCTTACAATAAGGGAGACTGATAGTCGAGTAATCTTCCGTTTTTTCTTTATTCATCCGTCATTTTAAAAAGCTCATTCGGCGTGCAGTTAAAAATCTGACAGAGTGCGTCGATATTTTCATACTGAATCGACTTGGTTTCGTTGTTTATCATGCGACTGAAATTCTGATAGCTCATGCCAAGCTGCTTATAGAGCCAGTATTTTGTTTTGCCGTTCTTTTCAAGTAAATTCAAAACATCTAACTTTATCATAAGATATCTCTCCGTAATATACTTTCTTGTGAGATAATATTATACTTTTGCTGCTTGAATATAGACTAATGCATTAGATAATTGCCCTTATCTAACATTTTAATAGCTTAAACAAAAAATTACAACCGAATTTATGTAACTTTTTCCTGTATTTCTCTTTATTTTTCTTTAAACATCAGTTATAATAAACTAAATATAGATAAAAGGAGTATATTATTATGCTTAAAAACATACCTTCGATACTTTCACCCGAGCTTCTTAAAATCCTCATGGAGATGGGTCACGGCGACTACATCGTAATCGGCGACGGCAATTTCCCGGCAGCCACAAATGCTCAGCGTCTTGTTCGTCTTGACGGTCACGGCGTTCCGGAAATTCTCGACGCTATACTCAAGCTTATGCCGCTTGACACATATGTTGACGCTCCCGTTTCCCTCATGGATAACGGTGATCCCGACAACCGTCCCGAGATCTGGGCTACATACAAAGAAATCGTTGAGAAAAACGAGGGTGACAAAAACATCGGTCTTGTCGAGCGTTTTGACTTCTACGATAAGGCAAAGAACGCTTTTGCAATCGTTGCAACGGGCGAGACAGCAATTTACGCTAATATTATTCTCCAAAAGGGTGTTGTAATAAATGACTAAAAGAGTTTTAGCTTTTGACTTCGGCGCATCAAGCGGCAGAGCAATAATCGGCTGCTTCGACGGCGATAAAATCACACTTGAAGAAGTACACCGTTTCTCAAACGACCCTGTAAGTGTCGGCGGTACGGTGTACTGGGATGTTCTGCGCCTTTTTTATGAGATCAAGCAGGGAATTATCAAAGCAAAAATCGCAGGCGGCTTTGATTCAATCGGAATCGACACATGGGGCGTTGATTTCGGACTTATCGACTCAGAGGGCAAGCTGATGGAAAATCCTGTTCACTACCGTGACGCAAGAACCGTCGGACTTGTTGACGAGGCATTCAAGACTATGCCGAAAGAAAAGCTTTACGGCATTACGGGAATTCAGTTTATGGAGCTGAATACCCTTTTTCAGCTTATTTCACTTAAAAAATACAGGCCGTGGATGCTTGAGCGTGCAGACAAAATGCTCTTTATGCCCGACCTTTTCGGATATATGCTCACGGGCAAAATGTGTGCCGAATACTCGATAGCCTCCACGTCACAGCTCATTGACCTTGATAAAAGAACGTGGTCAAAGGAAATCCTTGACGCTTTCGGAATTAAAGAATCCGTCTTTGCTCCGCTCGTTCAGCCGGGCACGGTTCTCGGCGAGCTTTCAAAGGAAGTTTGCGAGGAATGCGGCGTTGATCCTGTTCCCGTTATTTCCGTCTGCGGCCACGACACTCAGTCGGCTATCACCTCCGTTCCGTGCGAGGACGGCGATTTTGCTTTCCTTTCGAGCGGCACATGGTCGCTCTTCGACACAGAGCTTGACAAACCGATAGTCAATGAGACTTCAATGAACATAAACATCACGAACGAGGGCGGTTTTGACGGTTCGACGGGCTTCCTCAAGAATATAATCGGACTTTGGCTCATCCAGGAGAGCCGCCGCCAATGGAAGCGGGAGGGCAAGGAATATTCCTATGCCGACCTCGAAAAGCTTGCGCTTGCCGCAGAGCCGTTCAAATGCTTCATTGACCCGGACGCTCCCGAGTTTGTTCCTCACGGAAATATTCCCGAGCGTGTGCGTGAATTCTGCCGCAAGACGGGTCAGTACGTTCCCGAAACGGTCGGCGAAATCATGCGCTGTATCTACGAAAGTCTTGCAATGAAATACAGGCTTACATTTGAAAAGCTTCGCGAATGTACGGAGCGTGACTACCCCGTTATTCACGTTATCGGCGGCGGCACAAAGGACGGTCTGCTTTGTCAGATGACGGCAAACTCCTGTGACCGCACGGTTAAAGCAGGTCCGATCGAAGCCACCGTTATGGGCAACGTTGCCGTTCAGCTCATGTCCGACGGTTCTGTTAAAAATATCGGACAGGCAAGAAAAATCGTTGCCGACTCCTCCGAGCTTAAAACCTTTGAGCCGAAGGACACGGACAAGTGGGCAGGGGCTTATGAGGATTTTCTCAAAATAATTTAAATCCACTTTAAGCTCGACGATGACTGCCGGGTAGGCAACAGATTGTCTTTTATCGTCTGCTATAAAATCGGCAATATTTATTTTACAGGCCTCACTGCAAATACAGGGCTGTAAGCCTAAAGGGAGAAACAAAAATGAATAAGAAAAAGGGATTAAAAATCACTCTTAAAATTCTCTTAGCGATTTTGTTCGCAGGAATATTTTGCGGAATTTATTATATAGCGAAGCTGTCCTTTATCGGTCCTGCGATAAGCTCAGGGAAATACAGTCATCTCGGTGAAAACCTTACTTCGATTATTCTTATTGCAGCGTATCTTTGCGCTTGCATTACAATTTTCTTTAAAAAGAAAAGGCTTGTCAGCGGAATAGTTTCTTTTATCCTTATAATAAGTGTTATTCCTGCTCTCGGCGTAGCTAACACCGTTGTTGCTGCCAAGGAGTATCAGACATTTAATCAGGAAATCTGGAACGACCCCGAATATTATAACTGCCGTCAATACATGATTGACGATATCAAAAGCAAGTATGGACTTGTCGGCATGGACGTTAAAGAGGTTAAAAATATTCTCGGCGAAAACAGCTATGATTCTCCCGAAGATAACGAGTTCTATTATGAAATCGGACAGGAATTCCCGGGATATAAAAAATTCATAATCACTTATGACGAAAACGGTAAGGTTACAAAAGTCGAAACAACTAACGATGCAAGGAGGGGATAAAATGAAAAAGGTAAAAGAATCAAATGCTGCAATTAAAATAATTCTTTTGACAATTTTCGTTATACTCTTTATCGCTGTTTGTTTTATAGACTCTGTGTTTTTGGCAGGAGATGCAATTAGCTACGGAAAATTCAGCTTTATCGGCAAATTAATACCTTCCGTAATGCTTGCGGCTGCTTTTGCTGCCCTGTGCTTTGCGATGTTCAATAAAAAGAAACGAAAGCTCTGTGTAATAATATCCGCAGCACTGGTTGTTTTCATTGTACCCATTCTTTTCTTGGCAAACACTATAGTAGTCAACATAGAATACAAAACATTTGACTCCGCAAAATGGAAAAACTATTCAAATTATGTGCAAGGCCGTCAATACATGATTGACGATCTTGAAGAAAAGCACAAAATTGTAGGAATGAAAACTTATGAGGTTAAAGACTTGCTCGGCAAGGGAACGGATGAAACATCCGCAGACGGGTCTAATAAAATAACATACGATGTCGGCGTCTCCGGTTTATGGCATAAGACCTACATCCTTGAATATGACGAAAACGGCATTATCACAAAAACTTACACTTCGGTTGATTAACATATTAAGTTAAAAATCTGCTTGCAGATTTATATAAAAAATAATTCAACGAAAGGATGAATTTTATATGGCAGAAAACAGATATCTGGGCGAATACCCCGTAATCGGTATCCGTCCTATCATCGACGCAAGACGCGGACCGCTTAAGGTCAGAGAGTCTCTTGAGGAGCAGACAATGGGCATGGCTAAGGCAGCCAAGAAGCTCTTTGAGGAGAACCTCAAGTATTCAAACGGCGAGCCCGTTAAGGTCGTTATCTCCGACACAACTATCGGTCGTGTTGCCGAGACGGCAGCCTGCGCCGAGCAGTTCAAGAAAGAGGGCGTTGCCATTACTCTTTCCGTAACTCCCTGCTGGTGCTACGGTTCCGAGACAATGGACATGGATCCTAACACAATCAAGGGCGTTTGGGGCTTCAACGCAACAGAGCGTCCGGGTGCAGTTTACCTTGCATCCGTTCTTGCAGCTCATGCTCAGAAGGGTCTCCCGGCTTTCGGCATCTACGGCAGAGAGGTTCAGGAGGCTGACGATTCCGAGAATATCACAGAAGATGTTAAGGAAAAGCTTCTTCGCTTTGCACGTGCCGCTGTTGCAGTTGCGACAATGAAGGGCAAGTCATATCTTCAGATCGGTTCGATCTGCATGGGTATCGCAGGTTCTTCAATCGACCCCGATTTCATCGAGGAATATCTCGGCATGAGAGTTGAGTCCGTTGACGAGGTTGAAATCCTCCGCCGAATGGAAGAAAACATCTATGACGAGGAAGAATACAAGAAGGCTTACAAGTGGACAAAGGAGCATTGCCCCGAGGGATTTGATAAGAACCCCGACTTCGTAAGAAAATCGGACGAGCAGAAGGAAAAAGATTGGGAGTTCACGGTCAAGATGATGTGCATCATCAAGGATCTCATGAACGGCAACAAGAATCTTCCCAAGGGCAGAGAGGAAGAGATGGCAGGTCACAATGCTATTGCCGCAGGCTTCCAGGGTCAGCGTCAGTGGACAGACCATTGGCCGAACGCAGACTTTGCCGAGGCACTTCTCAACACCTCCTTTGACTGGGACGGCGTAAGAGAGCCTTACCTCCTTGCAACAGAGAACGACGTTCTCAACGGTATTTCAATGCTCTTTGAGAAGCTCCTCACAAACCAGCCGTCAATGTTCTCCGACGTTCGTACTCACTGGAGTGCGGAATCCGTTAAGAGAGTTACAGGCTATGAGCTTGAGGGTCATGCAAAAGAGGCAGGCGGATTCCTCCACCTCATCAACTCCGGCGCCTCATGTCTTGACGCTTGCGGCGAGCTGAAGAACGACAAGGGCGAAGCTTGCATGAAGCCTTGGTATGACGTAACTGACGAGGATGTTGACAAGATGCTCAAGGCCACAACATGGAACGCAGCCGATAACGGTTACTTCCGTGGCGGCGGATATTCCTCACGCTTCGTTACGAAGAACGAAATGCCCGCAACAATGATCCGTATCAACCTTGTTAAGGGTATCGGACCGACAATTCAGATCTGCGAAGGCTATTATGTCGGACTTCCCGAGGACGTAACAGACGCTCTCTGGAAGAGAACAGACTACACATGGCCCTGCACATGGTTCACTCCGATCTGCAACGGCAAGGGTGCTTTCAAGTCGGCTTACGACCTCATGAACAACTGGGGCGCAAACCACGGCGCATCTACATACGGCCATATCGGTGCAGACCTCATCACAATGTGTTCAATGCTTCGTATTCCCGTTTCTCTTCACAACGTTTCCGAGGAGAAGATCTTCCGTCCGGCAAACTGGAACTATTTCGGTATGGACAAAGAGGGTCAGGACTACCGTGCATGCCAGGTTTACGGCCCGATGTACAAATAATCACATATTTTCAAAGACTGCGTCACTCGGCGCAGTCTTTTTTCATTGACATAAGCATTTATATTTTATATAATTTAAATATCAAATCAACGGAGATGTCGTTATGCGATCTGTTTTGTTTTTTATCGAATCGCTCGGTCGGGGCGGCGCGGAAAGAATATTTGCAACGTTCATGGAGAACACAAAAAATAAATACGATGTTTTCACCGAGACCGACGGCGAGGTTTACACGGATATCATCAAATCGCACGCAAATCACCGCTGCATGGTAAAAAAAACGGACTCAGGCGCAAAATCAATTCTTAACAAGTTAAAAATCAAAGCGTCTCTGCTTGCCTCTCCCGAATTTGTAAGGAAGAATTATATCAAAGGAAGCTATGATGTTGAGGTCGCCTTCTGCGAGGGATATTCGACAAAAATTATCGGTAACTCAAAAAAAAGAAACTGCAAAAAAATCGCATGGGTTCATACCGATATGATAGTAAACCCGTGGAGCGAGAAAATTTTCGGCTCGGCAGAGGAAGAAAAAAAGTGCTACGAAAATTTTGATGCAATCGTCTGCGTAGCCGAAACAATGAAAGAGGCGTTCATTCAAAAATACGGCATGGCAAAAAAGGTTCATGTGCTCTATAACCCGATTGATTTTGACAGCATAATTGAAAAGAGCAAAGAGAAAAACAATTTTGATTTCGGCAACGGAATGAAGTTCATTCTTGCAGGAAGCTTTGTAAAGGTTAAAGGTTTTGAGCGCTTTGTAAATGTCTGCGAAAGGCTGAAAAATGACGGAAAAATTTTTTCGGTTCTCATAATGGGTGACGGCGAAGAAAAAGAATATATTAAAAAAATAATTGCCGAAAAAAAGCTCGGTGATACAATAAAAACTCTTGATTTTCAAACGAATCCGTATAAATATATTGCACACTCCGATGTCTATGTTTGCTCGTCATATGCCGAGGGCTACAGCACCTCAGTCAGTGAAGCGGTTGCATTGAGCGTGCCTGTTATCACGACCGAATGCTCGGGCATGAGAGAAATTTTCGGCGAAAACGAATGTGGAATTATCTGTGAAAACTCCGAGGACGGTCTTTACAATGCGATGAAAAAAGTTTTGGAAAATCCGTCGCTTCTCGAAAAATTCAGTAACGAGGAAAAGAAACGTGCCAATGATTTTTCGCTTCAAAAAAGAGTGAAAGCAATTGAAGATTTTTTAGAGAGTGTCTGATAAAAATGAATGAGATTGAAAAATATGTTCAAGAAAAATTATTTGAATTGCAGGACGAAAAGTACCGTGATTTTCATGCAGCGCTGATGCCGACGATTGACAAAGAAACTGTCATCGGTGTGCGCTCGCCGCAACTGAAAAAGTTTGCAAAAGAGTTTTACAAAAGCGGCGATTACGAAAGCTATTTAAAAATTCTTCCGCACAAATATTATGAAGAGAACAATGTCCATGCCGCTTTGATCGGCTTTGAAAAGGACTACGAAAAAGCAATAGAACTGCTTGACAAATTTCTTCCGTTTGTCGACAACTGGGCGACCTGCGATATGATGCGAATTCCCGTTTTCAAAAAGCATCTGCCGGAGCTTTACTCGAAAATCCCCGACTGGCTCGGCTCTGATAATCCGTATGCCGTCCGGTTCGGAATAAAAATGCTGATGGACTTTTTCCTCGGCGAGAATTTTAAAGCAGAATGTGCCGAACGCGTCTGCGCAGTCACACGTGAGGAATACTATGTCAAGATGATGATTGCGTGGTACTTTGCAACTGCACTTGCAAAAAACTATAACGAAATAATTTCCTATATCGAAAGCAAGCGTCTCGAAAAACAGACACACAACAAGGCGATTCAGAAAGCAATAGAAAGCTATAGAATTACAGACGAAAAGAAAGCATATTTGCGGACATTGAAGATGAAGTAATTATTAAATATATTATCAACACCGCTGTAAACACTCACTTAGATTTAACCGATGGGCGGCAGAAGAAAAAAGAGATGTGACGATTTTCGCCGCATCTCTTTATTTTATCCTACCGTTTCAACTTTGATTAGATTTGTATTGCCCGAAACGCCATTCGTCATGCCTCCCGTGACAATAATTCTGTCACCCGATTCAAGTCCGAATGTCGCAATCGCCTTGTTCTTTGCCGCATAGAAAAGCACGTCGGTTGATTCGTATGTCTCGCAGAGCACGGGAGTTACACCCCATGACATTGAAAGCTTGCGCCACGTCTTTTTGTCGACCGTCATGCCCATGATATCAACAGGCGAGCGGAAACGGGAAACCATTCTGACCGTCATTCCCGAAAGCGAGCAAACGGCAATAACCTTTGCGTTCAAATCAATTGCCATTCCGCAGGTTGCGTGAGAAATTGCATCGACAGGATTCTTGATCCTGAATTCGGTTGTACCGAAGCGCTTTGTATAGTTTATGTTTTTCTCGGTCTGCATTGCAATGCGAGCCATTGTGTCAACCGCCTCAACGGGATATTTACCTGCCGCAGTCTCGCCCGAAAGCATGATTGCGCTTGTTCCGTCATAAACGGCGTTGGCAACGTCTGAGGTCTCGGCTCTCGTCGGTCTCGGATTGTGAATCATTGATTCAAGCATCTCTGTGGCTGTGATAACACGCTTGCCGAGCAGTCGGCATTTTGTGATAAGCGCTTTCTGAATTATCGGCAGCTCCACGAACGGAATTTCAACGCCCATATCGCCTCGTGCAACCATGATTCCGTCACATTCGGTGCAGATATCATCAATGTTGTCGATTCCCGTACGGTTTTCAATCTTCGCGATAAGATCAATTCTGTTTACGCTGTCTCCCATGACTGCCTTAATATCAAGAAGATCCTGCTTGCAGGAAACAAATGAGCAAGCAATAAAATCAACATCATTTTCAATGCCGAAAAGTATATCGGAGCGATCCTGTTCGCTGACATATTTCTGCTTGAGTGTCTTTCCGGGGAAGCTCATGCTCTTGTTGTTGGAAAGCTCACCGCCCGAAACAACACGGCAGTTGATGTCATGTCCGTCAATCGAGACTACCTCAAAATTGAGCAAAGCGTTGTTGAGAAGAATTGTATCGCCGACCGAAAGCTCGTCCGCAAGGCCGGGATAGCTAACCGAAACCTTATGCTCATTTCCGACAATTTGGTCGGTTGTAAACGTAAAATCATCACCGTCATTAAGAAATACCGAACCGTTTTCAAAGCTCCTGATACGGTACTCTGGACCTTTTGTGTCAAGCATAATTGCAAGCGGCACGTTGAGCTTTTCTCTGATTTTTTTCAACATATCAATTGTTTCAAGATGCTCGGCATGCGTTCCGTGCGAAAAATTGAGCCTTGCAACATTCATTCCCGCCCTGATCATGTCAGTCAAAGTCTCCTCATTGCGGCATGCAGGGCCGATCGTGCAAATAATTTTTGTTTTTCTCATTTATATCAAATCCTTTAATGAAATCAAAACTAACCTATTTTATATTATATCAATTAGCCGAATTTATGTCAAGAAAACGTTTACACAAATTGCTCAAACGGGTTGATTTTTTTGTTTGTTTTAGGGTATAATGAAAAAAATTGAAGGAAAGCGAAGTGATGCACCTGATGAAAAACAGAGTTATATCATTGATTGTTGTAACCGTTTTGCTTATGCTCAGTGGTATGCCGAGCATTTCGGCGAAACAGGCGACAATTCCGACTGCGGAAGAAATAATGCAAATGTCCGTGTATGACGGCAGAGAATATGGAATTGTTACTCCCGTTAAGGATCAGGGCACCAGTAATCTCTGCTGGGCTTATTCTTCGATTGCGGCTTCCGAAACAAGTATCTTGCGTCTCGGCATTGACCCCGACGTTGACAAAAACAGCCTTTCTTTTAACCCGGTTGCGGCAGCTTACAGAATCTACAGAAGAGAATCCGACCCTCTCGGAAACACTAACGGCGATTGGCAGTCCGTCGATTACACTAAGGCAACAGGTAATCCTCTTAAAATCGCTAAGATTTTTTCTCTTTGGTGGGGACCTGTTTCAGGCAGTCAGGCGAATATAAATCCGTTTGAAAACCCTACTTACAGATTTGAAAACGCTTTCTATATTCCGGAGAACAAAGCAAATCCCGCAGAAGGGATTCTCGCAATTAAAAAGGCGATTGCACAGTACGGTGCAGTCACTTTTCAATATAACAATATGCGTGAATGCGAGTACTATAATCCGAAAAACGAGTCGGGTTCATCCAGTTCACCCCACGCTTGCACAATTGTCGGATGGAACGACAATATTCCTGCCGAAAAATTCATCCCAGGCGGCGCTTCGCAGAACGGAGGATGGCTTGTAAAGAACAGTTACAGTTCATGTGAATATTTCTGGCTCTCTTATGACAACACCAGCTCGAGCGCATATGCTTTCACATATGCACCCAAGGATAAGTATGATTTCAACTATTGCTACGACGGCAACCTTGAAGATTTTTCATTGAGAAAAGATAAGTGTATAGCTAATGTCTATCAAGCCAAAAAAGGCGGAACAAACGGAAAGTCCGAGTTTTTAAAAGCAGTTAATGTTGCTGTTCAGGGAGAGAACATAACCGTTGAAACCGAAATAATCAAGAATTTGAACGCACCGTACAACGGACAGAGTAATGTCCCCGTTTCGGGAGGAGCTTCCGCCGGCAAAACAACGAGATTTTTTGAACACGGCGGATATGTGACGGTTGAGCTCAACGAACCCGTGAGGCTTGAAAACGGTGAATGGTTTTCTGTTATTGTCAGGGTTTCAAACAATAACGGTGACGCAAAAATCGTCACCGGATACCGAGACCGCAAGGATCTTTCTTACGTTCCGAGCGGTGATAACTGGTACACTCTCGGTTATTATGTCGGAAGAATCAAAGCTTACACGGCACTTATCGGTTGTGAAAATCCGAACGACCACATATGGAGTGCTCCGACGGTCACAAAAGAGCCGACTGCAGCCGCAGACGGCGAAAGTATACGCACCTGCACCGTTTGCGGTGAAACGGAGAAAACGGTAATCAAGCGGTTTGCCCACAATTGCTCTGCTGATGATTCGATTATTTACGGGTTAAAGCAAGGTATTACCTCCGACAAATTCCAAGAATACTTTTCAAGCGATTATGCGGAAATATCACTGACCGTGAAGGGAGAATATATCGGCACGGGGACTGTTGTTAAGGTAACATATCCGGACAAAAGCATTAAAGAATATATCGTCGTTATTTTCGGCGACCTCGACGGAGACGGACTGCATGACGGACAAGACGCTGTTTGGGCTCAACTCATCGCATCCGGAATGTTGTCTCCTCAAAGGGCGGTGCTTGCCGCTGCAGACCTAAACCGTGACGGAAAAATTGACAGTTACGATGTCGATAAGCTTGTATCGGCGGGACTGTTTATGTCAGAGCCGGATCAGATAAAAGCTCCGGTTTTGTAATATTATTTGATATACAACGCTTCTTTTGAATATTTATTTAAAGAAACAGGGCAGTGACGAAAAAATCGCCACTGCCTCATTACTTTTGTTTTTCGGTTTTCTAATCCAACTATTGACAAAAGGTGAATTTAAACTGGTGAAAAAAATAGTTTTATATAGCGGAGGACTTGTTCATAAATTTTAGTCCTCCGCTTTATAATTATTTTTATTTCAGACAATGCTAAGAAAGCCCTATGGAATTACACTGCTATCAAACGCCTTATGGGACAGCTCGGCGTGACAGTGTGTTTGAGTACCCTATGGAATTACACTGTGAGTTCAAATAAAAGTTTAACTCAAATCGTTGACGTTAATTCGTTCAACCGCACATTGTGTGCCCAAAGACCTCTTCAGTGAGGTCTTTTTTTATATTTGTAATTATAATCTCGAAATAATTGTTTGTCAATTATTGCATTATAAGCTCGGTACTATTAAGAGAACTCTGCACCGCATTTTTTAAAAGCATAATCAAAATTGCCGGTTGAATCAGCGGTTTTGAGTTGACCTTGCAAAATTTGATAAATTTTGATGCTCTTGAAAAGCGGGCATAACTGAACTCAAATATAATGCACCCTACTGCAAGAGGCGGTGATAAACAGTAAATCCTTTTTTGGCAATGATTTATAATTCTTCAGCTGGCTTGAAAGTAATCAAAAACTCAGGGTTACAATGATTCTGCAGATAAAAATACAAGAAAAGTGAAATTATGTATTGACTTTTCTCTTTTAGTTTGGTAAAATATCTAAGCGTTGTTAAACGACGAGGGCCATTAGCTCAGTTGGTTAGAGCAACCGGCTCATAACCGGTCGGTCCGGGGTTCGAGTCCCTGATGGCCCACCAATTTAATATAGGGGTATAGCTCAGTTGGTAGAGCAGTGGTCTCCAAAACCGCGTGCCGAGGGTTCAAGTCCTTCTGCCCCTGCCAAATGCGATAAATCCGAACTTCATTACCGTGATAGGTGATGTGTTCGGATTTATTGTTTTTATATCACAAACATAAAAAAGTAAGGCAAAGAGTTTTCGCTCTCTGCCTTGTTTTGTTATGACTTTGGCCAAAATCTGCTTATTGGATAATCATCGAAAACTTTTCTTTCTCCATCTTCCATATCTTCATAATGTTTTTTGGCTGACACATAATCTCCTAATAAAAGATATGTACCAACATAAACATCTTTTCTTATGGGGTTGGCTTCAATAATGGAATGAAGGGTTTTGATATCATTATCGCTAAGGTTTTTCGAGCGAGCTACGGTTTGACAATAATTCAAATCAAGTAAATCCTGTGGGGTAAACTTGTCAGTGTTCTTTAGCCATGTTGCAAATTCAATAGCAGCATCAAGAATATCGTCACGCTTGTCTCCGCTTTCATCATAGGCGCAGAGCATTTCAAGCAATAGCCAAACCAAAGAGCCTGAAAGTTCTTCTGTTATGGGATATGCTTTTATTTTCTCTACTAACTGAGAGAAATTAATATTACAACATCTTAGCATAGAATCTTTCTTGAGCAGAATATGATAAGAAGTGTCGGCTGCCTCACCTGATGCATATTTCAAGTGATATCCTATTGGTGCATCAGTATAAGGAAAAAGTCTACAAAGGGATTTATTTTCCTCATGTTCTAATACACAAAGTTTAACGATAATATTAGCTATATTGATTTCAGGAAAGTGATTATCTCTTAAATCCCATTCGACGAATTTGCCTTGCAAAACGGACTGAGCCAATTTAATTAGTTTTTCTGTATCCTCATCAGTTACAGAATCCATATCAAGCTCACATGTAACCCCGAGAGTATCAAGCAAACTTTTTACGACCTTTAGCCATTGTAGCTGCCTTTTTCGTTCGTCAAGTTTAAATTTTTCAAGTTCTTTTTTATCATTGATATTTAACGGGCACTATACATCTCCAACCATAAAACATTCCGCTTCAATCGCTTGAATGATAAAATCGGCATCTGTTATTCGTTCAGACAGAGTTCCCGTTGGAGTAAAAGTTAAATGATTCGTATCGCCATTTCGTTTGGTAATAGACTTAATGCCTTTACCCAATTTAACGGTAAAAGAATCTTTTTTCTGTTCAATTTGATATTCAGAATAAAACTGAACACCATTCACGCTAATAGGACAGTCACATGTCGTTCCTGTAGCTGTTATTTGAGACAAATGCTCTACTGGCAACTCTAAGCCCCAAGGCAATTTTGCATATATATAAGTTTCATGATCAAACAAGTAATCAAAAGGATTTTCTTTCTCACCAGGAACTCTGGTATAACCAAAAGAAAAACTGGTCACCTGTCCTGTCTTGATCAATTCATCCATTGAGACAGGATCACAAGAAATGGCGGGCAACTGCTTCTTAATATGCGTTGCTGCAAAAAGAAAAACATCGGCAATATCGTTTTTGTTCTTAGGCAACGCTTTTAAGGTGATTCGTTTTGTTTTTTGGTGACCATAATTATTTATCATACGTTTCAGTTCGAATGGAAGAAGATTATTATAATAGATTTGACTCTTTTCACCATCTTCATTTACATACACAACCAAAAAGGTGGTACCACCAACGTTTAGGTAATTTCTTAGATCCGAAAGGTCTACGGAGTATGTAATTGATTTTTTCTTCAAATTATTTTCTTTATGTCCTTTTACCTGAACAGGAACCTTTAAAGTTAAATCTTCTTTGGAATGAACATCTCCTGCTTTACGGTAAACCTCAACATTACCATCCCAGGAAGGCTCACGGTCATTATCGTTAATATTTTGGACGAGATAATCTGTTTTTGAAATGGCTAATCTTACAAATTCTACTCCCATCATTTCAACATTCATACGGAAACCCTCCTGATAAATTTCGATATTATATTACCATATTTTCATAAAAAATACAAGAGCAGAGAGTTTTCGCTCTCTGCCCTTGTGCGCGTTTTAAGCCGTTTTATCGGTGGTCTGTGCCTTTAACGCGGCTAGCTCGGCCTTCCACTCCTCATATTCCTTTTGCCCTTCTTCGCTCTCAAAGAAGGCTTGAATTTGCGGAAGAAAGTGCCGTGCGAGGATTTCTAATTCTTGTTTTGGAATATTGAATTTGTTTGCTGCCATAAGGCAACACAGCTTTTATTCAACTGTTGTCGGGTCATTCCTCCTTTGCATTACCAGACCATACTCATACCTTGCTCATACTCTTCTTGAGTAGAATAGCAAGCGTAAGCCTTTGGTGAAATTTTTCTGCCGAGGATTTTTTCAAGCCTAAGCTTCTCGGCGGTACTTAGTTCTTTTGTGGGGTTTGGTTCGTAGTCGTCCTCGGGCGGCGCTATTGAAAGCAGATCGCCGAGTAAACTTATGAGTCCCGTTGTAACTGTCCTACCCGCATCGTGTGTATGCGCAGGAGTTTTATAATCGTTATACTCATCATAAAGTTCACTGCCAGCCCCTCCAAGTGCAAAATATACTTCGAGGTTATCTTTGAGCAAACGCTCATCGAATAAACTCTTGTCACGGCAAACGTGGTTATCGGGAGTGGTGAAGGTAATATATTTGTATTTATCTTCCCACTTGACGTTATATCCGTGCTCGCGCATACACGCAATAAATTCTTCCTTTGTATCAGAATTGCTTATCGCATATAATGCAAATCGGCGGAGTAACTTTTTCCATTCCGACCATTTGCCGTAACTGCTCTTTTCTTCGGTAACGCTCAGACCATATTCCTGACATAGCTTATTGGAGTAAGCCTTCACCTCTAATAGTTCATCACGGGTTTGATGAAACTTTTTACCGTTTTGATAGTTTACCGAATTCATAATAAGGTGATTATGAATGTGTCCTGTATTATGATGGGTCGCCACCAAGATTTGATAACCGGGAAAGTAATCCGCAAACCGAAGACCGATTTCGTGTGCGGTTTCGGGTGTGAGGTCATCATCGGGAGCGAAGGACTGCACGATGTGATAATAGGTTCTGCCGTCCTCTTTACCGTATTTCTGTTTTACATAACGGAATTCTTCCAACGCCGTATCGGGTGAACATTCAATGCCGCTTATGAGTCTTTGCTCGGTTGCCTCTTTCCTCATAACATAAGGGAAGATATTATTCATCGGGCAATCCGAAGTAACGAATTTAACGATTGCCATATCGCTTTCAACTCCTCTCTTGTTTCCGTAAGGTTTGCTTCGGTAACGAAACCTGCATTAACCGCGCGGGCGATTTGATTTATATTATTACCGATGCGCCTGAGCTCTTCGGCAACATTATCCGCACCGTTTATTACGGTGATTTCTTTTTCCAAGGCACAGTCACGCAGATACTGACTGACAAGTCTGTATGAGGATAGTGCCTTGTGGGTGATGATTTCTTTTTCTTCAGGGGTTACCCTGAACTTTAATAATTCGGTTTTAGTCATCGCCTAAACCGTCCTTCCTGAAATTTTATAGGGGTATGGGCTTAGCCCGACCGCCTTTTATGCGGCCGCCGATGAGGTGGTCGTAACACAAAGGCGAAACTCGCAATAAACGCCCTACCGATAGTTGCTGCTGTAATCCATACGGCAGAAAAAGAAGAATGCAACAATGCAAAGGACTCCCATTGTCATCTACTTTTAACAATGCAGATGGGACACTCTGCAATGTTGCAATCTTTATTCGGGTATAGACCACGCCCAGCCTTTACCGATCTTTCGGGTTTTGATACCGTTAATGTTTTTCTTGGCTTCATTAACGGTGCGCTGTGAAATGTTTTTGTTAGCGGCGGTTCGGAATATTTCCTCTGCCGTAACTTCTTTTCCGTCTGCCAGTATACTGCGGATCAGTTCTTCCGCCACCGCTGTTTTGGTTTCAGCAGAGAAACCACAGAGCAATTCCTCTGCGTATATTTCACTGTAACCGTCAAGCCAATAAAAACCATCCTCATTACCGAGGTTGAAGGCGATGGATTTACCTTCGGGTGCCAGCGAAGATTTATCGTGAACGATAACACGAACATTTGGTTCTTTGCGGAGTCGACCTACCAACAGTACGCTTCTTGCAGCGGCTCGGAAGTCTATTGAGCCAAGTCCTCGGTAGGCACTGCTTGAGCCTTGCGCTTTATTAAGGTGACCGACCATAATAATGGCGCATCCTGTACGCTCGGCAACGACGGCAACCTTTTTAAGAACCGTGTGGATTTCGTTGGCACGGTTAATGTCGATACGCTCACCAATATAACCTTGAATCGGATCGAGTATCATCAGTTTGGCATCAGTCTGCCTAATTGCTTGTTCAATTCTTTCATCCGACAGAGAAAGAGGATTGGTGTCCTCGCAGATATTAAGCACCCTGCTTTCATCTGCACCGGCTTCGATGAGTCTTGGCTTGATGGTGTCGCCGAGCCCATCCTCTGCGGTTTGATAAATCACATTGAAGGGTTCTGCGATTTCCATACCGGGCAAAGCCTCGCCCGAAGAACAAGCGGCGGCGAGTCGCAAAGCAAAAGTTGTTTTACCTTCACCGGGGTCACCTTGGATGATAGTCAGCTTTCCGAATGGGATATACGGTTTCCAAAGCCATTTGACTTCCTGAAGCTGCACGTCCGACATTCGAACAAGGGATAAAGTTTTTTCGTTTGTCATTTTTAATCTCCTTTCTATAGTTTTTTGTGATGAGGGTTCGATTGGAACAATCATATACATCCCACCTTTCATAATTCTAAAATTCATTGCCCCTAAAAAGTGGGGGCAGTATTCATATTGCGAACAGGTCAGTCTTTCTTTTTCCTTCTGCCTGTGATATAATTGTAAATAACAAAACTCGGTTTCTAAATGAACGAGTGAACTTTCAAAAAAATCAAAAGTTTAATTTAAGACAAAGGAGGGATTGCCAAATGAAAAGAACACCAGGACTTTATGTAACGCCGCAGAAAGGCGGTATAATAAAAAGAAACCTTGTTACGAACAAGGGCGAGACAGTGCTTGATGAAACCACTATCGGGGCAGAACTGATATGGTATGCCGAACTTGACTACAATACTTATGTTGATTCTTTAATTAAAATTGAAGACTTGGCAGAAAAAACAGAAGATGATGGCGATCCCGAAAATTACGGTACTGTCTATTTGAATACCTTTGATGAACTTTTAACCGAAGCCAACGAATTGGTATATGATATCGAAGCGGCATATCCGACACTTGGTTCATTGCTACGGTTTGACCTTTTGGATCACACACCCAAGGATGATGGAACGGCAATGTATGTGTATAATGCAAAATCGGCAATCTGCGAACAGATTGCCGAGCCGGTACACTTTTATATTCAATTGCGAGAAGTTTTGGAAGATTTATCTCTTGGCATTCCCTTGGATTTTGAAGATAAATATGCCAACCTTGCCCAAGGTTCATTTGCACAAAGCTATACTTTTACCAATACTCTTGAAATGGAATACCATTTCCGTTCCACTAAAAATTATTTCCAGTTCCTTTTAATGAACTATCTGAATTCTGACCCCAATGTTGCCCGATGCCATTGTTGCGGACAGTATTTCATTCCAAAGACAAGAAAATCAACACTGTACTGTGATAGAGTTATGAAGGACGGAAAAACTTGCAAAGAAATCGCACCTGCAATTATTCATAAAAATGCCGTGGATGCAGATCCTGTTTTGAAAGTCTATGACCGAACTAAGCATAAAATGTATAAACGCTACGAACGCGCATATTATTCGCTTGACCAACTTCCGAAAGGTATATCCTTTGAAAAATATTTAGAGTGGCGAGAGCCTGCAGCAGAAGCGCGAACTAAATACCTCAAAGGCGAATTAACAGCGGAAGAGGCACTAAAGATTATTGAGGTTAAAGATTAACCCCCGTACAATCGAACAGAAATAGTTTTATCGACCCGTAGGCTGTTTCGGATAAAACAAACGCCTACAAAGGCGAAACAAAAAATACCCACCGGATGTTGTAGCAAAGTTCAGCAATGAACCGCCGCATCCAGTGGGTATTTTTATACTTGTTTTTATTTAATTTTAACCGCCGTAATTTCCCTCACTCATACATATGCAAACGTACCATTTGCCGTTAGCTTTGGTTACACCTACGGCTATGTATGGATATTGGGAACTGCCGACATATGCCCAATGTCCTTTGCTGTGGTGGAATCCGTCAGCAATGCGGTCGGACATACTTTCCGCCATGCCGAACCAATCGCCCATACCGATGGCTTCTCGGTTATAGCCTTGGTAGTAACTATCCTCGGCGGTCATACCGTAGAGTGTCGTATCTATAAATTCGTCGTATTTTAATTCTTTACACGCATTACGGATATCTGTATGAGAGAAGTTTGTTGTAAGCTCATTGGCTCTGAATCCTGCCACCTCGGTCAGTCCGGGGAGCATCATAGCTGCCGTATCGCCTTGTGCTATGCGGTGGGCATTTATTTTCTCTATTACGAGCTTTTCTATATCCGCAGTATTAACCTCCGGCCACTGTATGCCTACATATATTTCTTCTTAGTGTTCTTCAGTTTTCGGAGATGTTTCTTTCGTGGATTCAGTAATTTCCGCCGCCGTTGACTCGGTCTGTTTTGTTGTTACTGTAGGCTCGGTTTGTTCCTTTGGTTGTGTGGTCGTTATGGGCTTTGTGACGCTCACGAGCGGCTCGGTTGCCTGTTCCTTGCTCTCGGTCGGGGTAGGCTCTTTTTCTTTCTCTGTCGGCTCTACCGCCGTCACAGGCGGTGTTTTCATTATTGCCGTTTCTGATACCGTTGTTGGTGGACTTTCAGTAGACAGCGGTGCGGTGTTGCCACCGCATCCCACCATGCTCACAAGCACCCCACAGCAGAAAATAAGGATTATGATATTCTTCATATATCCTCGACCTCCTCCAAGCCTTGCATCACTTCCACCATTATGCGCGTGGCTAAAATAAAACCTGAACTGAACGCCTCCCGCTCGGTGATGCAGGATAGTTCACTTGTGCAATCCTTAAATTTTTCAAAGGTTTCCTTTTGTTTCTCTGTGAGTCCCAAGTTCAGTTCTTCCTCATTTTTGCATATCAGCTTGACGAGTTTATCCACTCTCGTCCCTCGCTTGATATACCTTTCGTGCGGACTGATGTTGCCGTAGTATAAATCTTCGAGTGTTGTCATGTGCGTTGCACCTCCTTTTGCAACACAAATACATACCACAACGCTTTCCACAAGTCGAGAGATTTATTTATAAAAAGCAAAAGTGCCGCATTTCTGCGACGCTAATTTTCCATATATTAACTCACCTAATTAAAAATTGTTGCGGCATGCAAGGCATACGTTCCTCTGTCAATTTTCATTTGCTTTACCAAAATATTTTTTCTTTTGGCTATTTCAAGAATTTTCGCTTTATTTTTATCACTTATGGCAGCTCCAAGATATATGCAAGAAATTTTAGGTATCTTAAATTCTGTGGAGCCACCTGAGGAAACGAGAATGCGCCACTCATTCTCATATTTCCATTCATCATCTTTTGTAAGTAACCCTAAAGTAATTTGCGCAGTAGCTTCTGAAATATTTTCCGGGGTATTATCTAACGCTGCTTTCCATGGCAATAACGGTCTTTCTTTGGCATAAATAATTGGTAATGGCAATGATAACATTTCAGCCTCGGTTAAACTGCTATAATCGTACTCGACACAAAAACCCTTGTGACTATCTGCATAATGCGACCACATTAATCTATTCTTATAATCGGTACATAGACAACCAACAAAAAACAAATCCACAAGTTTGGTATTGATCTGATTATCCTTATCATCAATAAGGTTCATAATATCCGCTCTTGCATCCACTAACTCCGGACTTATTTTCTCGCTCATAAGCATTGTAAGTTCAATCTCATCTGCATCTTCACAAACACCATTAGCTTTTGCAAAATCTTCATATGTAGCGTTTTCATCAGATAACACAAGCATTCCGGTCGGAGATATTTTTTCTACGAGTTGAGGCATCATATTTGAACAGACACCCAATGTATCTTTAAAATAATCATCTTCCAAAAAGACTTGTAAAAGTTCTATGATTACATTAGAATTATCTTTTAAAAATTTCCCCATTTCTTGTTCTGAGGAAATTTTACCATCATTTGCTTTGATAAAATCCGTTATTATGGTATTGTTCTGCAACTTAATTATTAATCGACGCACATCATCGGTATAATCATTAATATCCGCTTCATTGCGAACAACTGAGAGGAATTCATTATAAATCTCCATCATTACATCAAACTCAGACTCATACTTCGCTTTAAAAATAGAGTTAAATGTTATTCCAATTTTACAGTCAAACGGATCGTTAAATTCAGATGGCTTTGAGCAATGCAACGTTCCGTCATTAAGATTTGCGAGAGCATAACCCTTATCATCGAAGGAACGATATTTATACAACTTTCCGTTCAATGTGTCTTTGAGTAAAACTTGATATAAATTTTTAAGTGCGATATTTTTTGTTTCTTCATTCGAAGATAACTCTATAACATTCTCAATACACTTTCTTTTTTCTTCTGAAGAAACCATAAAAAACTCCTTATATTGAAATAGTTCTTGACAATCTCCGTTCTCCAAGTTAATATACACCAAACCTATTAGCGAGGAGGAAATTTATGAAATTATTCAAAAAGGCTTTCATTTTTTTTTGCTTTGTGTTATACTGTAAGAGAATCGAGGTGATATCGTGAACCCAATTATAAAATGGCCCGGCGGGAAGTCAAGAGAGATAAATAAAATTGAGTATCTTATTCCTAACTATAAGCGTTATGTTGAACCGTTTTTTGGTGGCGGAGCGTTGTTCTTTCATCTTGCACCTAGGTCTGCTGCAATCAACGATATCTCCGAATCCCTAATTCAATATTACAAGCTAATTAAAGATCAAGATAAGCAACTTTATGATCTTTTGATGTGCTACAATAACAGTTTTAATAATATCGTATCTGTATGTAGCAAAGAAACCAACGAACTATTGCATATCTTTTTCAAATTAAAAGAAGGCACCATTCAAAAGGAAGAGTTGAGTTCTACATTAGAAGCACTGATATCGAGTATGTCGGATAAAATAAATTCCGGGTTCAGCGAAAAACTTCTTTTAAACAAAGACGACTTTGACTCTTTCCTTCACCAAATGGTTGAAGATAAGTTCGTTAGAACGGTTGCTAACTATAATAAAAAACCGTTTACAACCGAAGATTTATGTGAAAACTTGATTACCGGATTTACAAGCGGATATTATATGTATTTCCGCAAAATCTTTAATGATATTAGTCTCGGTAGAATTACTGATCAATCTATTCAATATCAAGCAGCGAACTTCTATTTCATCAGAGAATATTGTTACGGTTCTATGTTCCGCTATAATTCCAAAGGTGAATTTAACATACCATATGGCGGCATGTCATACAATAGAAAAGACATGAAAGCAAAAATCGATAACATGTTCAATAGAGAAATTGATCAGTTATTTGCTAACACAGATATTCATTGCTCTGATTTTGAAGACTTCTTTGAAAACGTCAATCTCACAAGTAATGACTTCATGTTCTTAGATCCCCCTTATGATACAGACTTTTCTGATTATGAGGGTAAAGACTTTACAAAGTTTGATCAGGAACGTTTAGCGCACGCTTTAAAGAAGACGCTTGCCAAGTTTATACTTGTTATTAAAAACACCGACTTTATCAACGGCTTATACGAAAAAGATTTCAACATTCTGAGTTTTGATAAACAATACACCTATAATGTTAGAAGCCGTAATGATAGAGATGTTGAACACCTAATTATTACTAACCTCTCGGTTTAAGACCGAGAGGTTAAATTTTCATCGCGCTTTAAATACGCAATTTTCATAAGATATTAAGTTGTTAGGAAAATTTCTATGACAATTCAAATTTCTACAACGTTGCTCATACATCGCTTCTCCATGGCGTGTTGTAGAAGGACTAAGGTCATAGTCCGAGAGATCAAAAGCCAACGGAACCCGTCTTTTAAATTCTGTTAACGTGATTTCTCCTTCAACTTCCAATATAGTTTTTAAGAACTCAATTAAATTTGCTTCAGTTATTTCCCTTTTCACTTCTGTTGCCTCCCTTTATAAATTTTGTAAACTTTCTTCTAATCCTGTTGCTTGAAAAGCATTTGCATAAACTGAAATAAAGTCATCATATGTAAATTTATCGTGAGGAATAATTTTGTTCCAGAATGTGCGGTTGTTACAAATTGTATTGTCGCCAAGGATTTCTTCCAAATCGCTTTTGACCGCCGCAGAACACTCCCCATAACAAGTTGCGAAATAAGCAGAACAATTTATTAAGAAACTAAACAAACCGGAAAGTCTTTTCACTTCTTCGGCATTGCTTTCAGAATTTTTTGTATCAAGATTACCACCCATTTTTATTTCAAAAGCATTTGCTCCGTCTAATGTCCCATTTGCGCAATCAAAGAACAGTAAATCTACAGGAAGTTTTTTCCCGTGCACCTTGTTGTTTAGTAGATTGTTCATTGCATCATTAGCAATGCCATAAAACTGATATCTTTCTATATGTAAAGATGTAGAGCCGGCTTTTATTTTTAAACTTCTTTTTATATCTCTTTCAGATGAGTGTGTATCTACATAAATATATTGCCTATAAGGATTAAATCCTTTGTTCTGCTCTTCGACAGGCAAATCACAACTAATACTATATAATACACATTCGATATTTCTCGCCGCACGATCTGTGATATTGATTTCAACAACATTGGGGACATGTTCTGTTTTATATCTCATTCGTGCAATAAAGAAAATTATTCGTTGTAGCCTATTACCTAATTGTGAGTCAACACTCCGTCCTAATGCCATATATTTTTTAATGTTAGTATCATTGAAGATTAAAAATGGATTATTTTCTCTGTTGGCCATATTGTCTTGAAAATTGGCAACAACATTCTGCGCTAAACCATTTAATTCACTTAGCATTTTATTGTAGAGCAAATCCCTTGTTATTTCAGTCATTTTTATTTTCCACTCCATCTATTCTCTTTACAGCTGCTTCGAAGTAATTTCTTTCAATTTCTATTCCAATATATTTACGTCCATTCTTTAATGCGGCTACTCCCGCTGAACCAACACCCATAAAAGGATCGAACACAACATCACCTTCATTAGAAGCGATATTTATAATGTGCTCAAGGAGTGCGACGGGTTTTTGCGCCGGATGTTTAGGGTTGGAAAGTCGTTCTGGTCGCATACATATAGGACTTTGAAAGAAGTTATGCATCTCATTTTGTGTAGTAAAATTCCACTTATGTCCTTTATTCCACATACAAACAATCATTTCACAACTATTTAAAAATCCGTTTTTATATATCTTCGGAGCAGGGTTCGTTTTATGCCAAACAAAAAATTGAAATGTATCAAACTCACTATCAAAAGCTGCATGCCATTTTCCCATAAGGTTATAACTCGTAAAAGCAAAAATATTACCGTCAGGCTTGAGAATTCTTTTAAAATCAGCTAACAGTTTCGCAGGTTCAATCGGTTCTAAATCCCACTCAGCAAGGTCGTTATTTAATGCCGTTCTTCCTGGCAAATCAATATTTCCTGTAGAATATTGTGCTATATTATACGGCGGATCCGTTAATATTAAATCAATGCTGTTATCCGGTATTTGGCTAAGATAATCTAAACAATCGCCATTCACGACGGTATAATTTTTTGTTTTGAATTTTTCTACTTTATACATCATCAACCATTAATGCACTTATCAATCATTTCGACAATGCGGTCATTTAACCCGATTTCTTCCAAAGCCTCTTTGTAAATTTTCTCAAATTCTTCAAAAGAAATACCGTTAGGGAGAATTTTTGTCCAAAGATTTTTGCCGATTAAGAACATCTCAGGATATGCCAAATGCTTTTTAACAGCACCTTTCCAAGTGTTTCCTTCTCCGTCCTTGTTGTAGAGCGTAGCAAAATAGGCTTTGCAGTTCTCAATACCCATATCCACATAAATGGTAAGTAGTTTTTCGACGTTTGAAGGAGCGTTGGAACTATCAAGATCTCCGCCAGCCTTAAGTTCCATAACATTCCATTCTGCACCGTCAAAGAAAGCCAAATCTACAGGCTTAGAATAGATTTCAGTAGTGCGATATTTTTCAGAAAGAGGAAGAAGATGTTCTTTGATACTGCTTTGAGTCACACCACTTTCAACACGCTTTTTGCCAGCGCCTTTTGCCTCGTTATTAGCTCTAAAAGCAGAAATTTCTCCGCGAAGATTACCGTTATGTGTATCAACGTCAGTAACAACAATTTGACCGGATATTCTTGTTTCATCAAAATTGTGAGGGAGATTTCTGGGATTGACAATAGTAGGGACGTTTTCCCCACCAAATTTTAGCCTTGCAATGCGCTTGGCACAAGTTTCAATTGCGAAACCGCTCTTGGACTCAAAGCTGCTAACGAAAACCATGCTTGCTGTTATATTTTCATCCATCTGACTGAGAAGAAAGTTATTTACCTTTCTTTTGTAGTTAGCTGCAAAATCCTTTTCAATCAGATCAGTAAGTTTAGAGAATTCTTCAAAAACAATCTTTTTAATTGTATCTCTCATTTTTATGTACCTCCAAAGCAAAAAATCTCATTTTATATTCTAACATATTTCGCCAATTCTCGCAATAGTAAGAATAATATTATTTATAGGTGCGATGTATGCAAAAAATAAGTTGATATTTTACATAGGACTATCGTGATTACTTTTATACCATACAATAACCGACAATTAACTTTACTAATCCGCAGTTGTATGGTAAAATAAAGAAAAAACTAAGAGGTGTTTTAAATGACCGATTTTAAAGATAGATACTACTCAATGCCTGAGATTTGTAAATATCTTGGTATTAGCCGTGATTCTGCGCTGAAATGGATTTCGAATAAAGGTATGCCGGCACACAAGGTCGGCAAGAAGTGGAAATTTAAACTTTCCGAAATTGATGCCTGGGTAAGTAGCGGACAAGCGGAGGGGTAAAAATGTTAAATGGAATTGAAAAAGGCGCTTTCCATAAACTGTTCAATCGCGGCGGTTATGTCTTGGATTTTAGCACAAATGAATTTGATGTGTTTACTGCAGAAAGTATTGGCGTTCCGCTTTGTGAGAAATATAAAATGTCCAAAGGAAAGTCGCTGCTTGCATATTGTGAAGAAGCCACTGATGAGGAAATAATTAAACTTTTTTCAGATTTATTACAATACTACGAACTGAATTGTATGGACGGATGGGGAGAAGAAAAGAATAAACCTCTGTACGAGAGGTGTAAAGCCATTATCGAAAGAGAAAAAGGTAATATTATTATTGAAACACCCGCTATTGTTTGCGTTAATCGCAATTATATAATTGATATTTCTACAAGAGCAATTCGCGATGTAGAAAACGGTGAGTATGACAGTGCAATAACAAAATCAAGAACTTTGCTTGAGGAGGTTTTTTGCCACGCTATTGAAGCAAAGGGAGAAGCTCCTTCTGATAGTGGGGATATAGGGAGATTATACAACCAAGTGAAAACACTATATAACATGCATCAAGAAAGAGATGTCGATAGGCGCATTAACGGTCTGCTTTCGGGATTAGAAAAAATTCTAACCGCAATTGGACAGATGCGTAATGAAAGCAGTGATTCACACGGTGTTGGGGATCGAAGAATTAATCTAAAAGAGCATCATGCTCGTCTATTTGTGAACGCAGCAATTACAATGGCGGATTTTATTTTATCTGTCGAAAAAAAACAGTGAAGATGCATAGTAAATCTAAAAAGGAGAGTGATAAAATGACAGCTGTAATATATGCGCGATATTCAAGTGATAATCAGCGTGAAGAGTCTATTGAAGGTCAGTTGCGTGAGTGTAAGGCTTTTGCGGAAAAGAACGATATTCAAATCGTTGGTACATACATTGACCGTGCTTTCTCTGCCAGAACGGATAACCGCCCTGACTTTCAGAAGATGATAAAGGATAGTGCGAGCAAAAAGTTCGAGCTTATCATTGTATGGAAACTTGACCGATTTGCGCGTGATCGTTACGACTCTGCACATTACAAAGCTGCACTCCGTAAAAATGGTGTTAAAGTTATATCCGCTACCGAAAAGATTTCCGAAGGTTCAGAAGGTATCCTTATGGAAGCGGTGCTTGAAGGTATGGCGGAATATTACTCTGCCGAGCTTTCTGAAAAGGTTGTTCGTGGTCTTACTGAAAACGCTTATAAATGCAAGTTTAACGGCGGCACGTTACCGTTAGGTTACACCATTGATAGTGAACAACATTTTCAAATAGATCCTTTAGTTGCACCTGCCGTTTTAGAAGCCTTTAAGCGTTATGCTGAAGGAGCTTCTATGACCGAGATTGCACAGGAAATGAATGTTAAAGGATTGCGTTCTGCGTTTGGCGGTAAAATCGGTGTTGATATGGTTACTCGAATGCTTAAAAACCGCCGTTATATTGGCGAATTTAAATATCGTGATATTATTCATCCGCATGGTATTCCCGCTATCATTCCTGATGAACTATTTGAGCGTGTGCAACGCCGTATGGCTTCAAATAAAAAGGCTCCGGCAAAACATAAAGCCGAAGACGAATATTTGTTGACCACAAAATTGCGTTGCGGGAAGTGCGATTGCTTTATGGTCGGCGAGAGCGGAACGAGCAAGACCTCAACGGTATATCGTTATTACAAATGCGTTGGTGTTAAAAAGCACAGCGGCTGCGATAAGAAAACGGTTAAGAAAGATTGGATAGAAGACCTTGTTGTAAAGCAAATTGAAAAGGTGCTTTTTGATGATGTTCTCCTTGAAAAGATTGCCGATACCATAATGGAAATCCAAGGTAAAGAAAACACTGTTTTGCCGATGCTCAGAAAACAGTATGCAGATATTCAAAGAGGTATTGACAATCTTCTTAATGCCATTCAGCAAGGCATCATTACTTCATCCACAAAACAACGCCTTGAAGATTTGGAAAAGCAAAAGAACGACATATCCGTTCAAATCATTAAAGAGGAAATGTCAAAGCCGTTGCTTACAAAAGAGCAAATTCTCTTTTGGTTTCACCGTTTTCGTAAATACAATACTCGCCGTTTAGATCATAAACGCAGACTGATCGATAGCTTTATTAACACGATTTATCTGTATGACGATAAAATGGTGATAACATTTAACTATAAAGATGGCGCAGAAACTATCAGTCTGAGTGAAATCGAAAACTCAGATTTGAGTTCGGATTTAACTGCATCCGCTCTGCCAAAAGGAAAGAGTCGCAGAAGTGCGGCTCTTTTTTTGATAAGGACTTGAACCCGAGAGGGTCTGAGCGTCAAGAAAACAGTCCTGTGGACTGTTTTTAGCGACGAGCGGCGAGACGGGTACTGTTGCACGGCAACGGTCGGCGAGCCATAAGAGAGCGAAGCACGCGGCAAGTCCTTCTGCCCCTGCCAAAACTAAGTCTCCGGAAGCCTTGTTTATCAAGACTTCCGGAGACTTTTTAGCTAAGGTAAAAACAAACCTAAGCCAAAGTATTCTTGGGCCAAGATTTTCTTAGCGCCGCATAGGAAATTACAAAGTTGGCAAGCCAGCCTGCCGGTACTGCAAGCCAAACAAAGGCAATACCAAAACGCGGTGCCAAAATCAATGCAACGGACAAACGAATTGCAAGATTAACCATATTTGCAATTAAAAACGGGCGCATATTTCCAAGTCCGCGAAGAACACCGTCTGTTGCCATTTTGATACCCATGAAGATGAAAAAGTAGCCGAGCCATCTCATATAATCTCCGGACACTTGATATGCTAAAGCTGTTCCGTCTTTGCCTAAGAAAAGCGAAGAAATCTGAGTGTGCATCGTTTCAATAATTACAAATGCAAGAACGGCAAAGCATGCATCTAACAGCAGAGCGGCACGGTAACCCTTCTTAATACGGCCAATTCTTTTAGCGCCGAGATTTTGGGAAACAAAGGGTGACACAGCATTCCCGATGGATACAAATATCAGTGAAAAAACATTCTCTACCCTCATCGTTGCCGTATAGCCTGCGAGCGCTTGTGTGCCAAAAGGGTTTACAACTGCTTGCACAATCATCATACCGATTGATACTGTTGATTGTTGAAGAACAGACGGAACGGCGATTTTAAGCATGGAACGCAATTCTCTTTTGTCAAACCAACGAAACGGACTTGTGTATTTTCGCATACGATAAAGAAAAATCAAAAGGGAAAGCACGGCAGAGATGCCCTGTGCAATAAGAGTGGCAAGAGCTGCTCCGAATACGCCGAGTTTAAGACCGCCTACCATCCAAAGATCCATAATGATATTTAAAACAGATGAAAAGATTAAAAGCAATAACGGGATTTTTGATTCACCGATTGAAGTAAACATGGTTGACAGAATGTTGTACATAAACAAAAACGGAAAGCCGGCAAAATAGACACGCAAATAAAGCACCGCATCATCCATTATATCTGCAGGCGTTTGCAGTATGCTCATCATCCAATGAGAACTGCAAAATCCAAAAACTCCGAGAAATATACTTAGAAGTAAAAAGCTGATTAACGAGGTGGACACGATTGTTTTCATTTTGCCATAATTATGAGCACCGAAATAACGGCTGACCAGTACACCTGCGCCTACGCCTGCACCGAGTGCTATGCAAATAAAAACATTCGTAAGTGCAGCACAAGCACCAACGGCTGCAAGTGCAGAGGAGCCGACAAATTGACCGACTATGATTGAATCTGCCATATTGTATACTTGTTGAAAGAAGCTGCCTAAAATCATAGGCATCGCAAAAACAGTCAACGCCTTGAGGGGTGGATCTGTTATTAAATATTCATCCTTTGTCATTTTTTATTCTCCTGAAAATGGGTTACGTTGTTTCTGTGTCCGGTTTTTTAAAAATCGTATCACAAAACAATTATATATATACAAAAAGCCGAACAAGATACAGCTTTCTCAGTCTGCACCCTGTTAGGCTTTCGCTTTTACTGAACAATCGCTCCCTGAGTGAACACAAAAAGTATAGCATTGTCAAAAATAATTGTCAATGAGTTTTAATCCTGATTTTGTGACAACTTGTCAAATAAAAAGCTGCGCTAAACCTTGACACTGTACGCTTTTTCTGCGATAATGTATTATGTATTTATATGACTGTTAAAAGGGGACCTTGTAATGACAGATAACGAAAAACTCGCCGAGCTTTTGTTTCCGAATATAACAAAAACACCCGAGGACTATGAAAAAATATATCCCGAGAGATGTCTCTCCGATGGAGCAAGAGTTTCAAGATTTGCTCCCAGCCCGACAGGCTTTCTTCATCTCGGCGGACTTTTTGCCGCAATGATTTCAAAGCTCACGACCCGTGCGACCGACGACGGCGTTTTCTTCCTCAGAATTGAGGACACGGATAAGAAGCGTGAGATTGAGGACGGCGTTTCTGCAATTATCAAGGGCCTTGACGATTTCGGTGTAACTCCCGATGAGGGCGTAATGGGCTTTGAGTCGGAGAGCGGAGAATACGGGCCGTATCAGCAAAGTAAACGCAAGGATATTTACCAAGCTATCGCAAAGTCACTTGTTCGTCAGGGCATGGCTTATCCGTGCTTTTGCTCGGAGGAGGAGCTAAACGGAATCCGTGCCGAGCAGGAAAAAGCCGGAACGGATATTCAGGGCTACTTCGGAGAATGGGCAAAGTGCCGCAACCTCACTCTTGAACAGCAGGAGGAGAAAATCAAGGCAGGCTGCCCCTATACTCTGCGACTTCGCTCCCCCGGACAGGCAGATCACAGAATCAAGTTTGACGACATGATAAAGGGCAAGATTGAAATGCCCGAGAATATACAGGACGTTGTTCTTCTCAAGACGGACGGAATTCCGACCTATCATTTCGCACATGCCGTTGACGACCATTTTATGAGAACGACTCATGTTGTCAGAGGTGACGAGTGGATTTCTTCCGTGCCGCTCCATATTCAGCTTTTCAAGGCTTGCGGTTTCAAGGTGCCCAAGTATGCTCATATTTCCCCTATCATGAAAGAGGATAACGGCGGCAAGAGAAAGCTTTCAAAGCGTAAGGATCCCGAGGCTTCCGTTTCGTTCTATTCCGAGAGCGGATATCCGAAGGAGAGCGTTATCGAATATCTTCTGACAATAGCAAACTCCAACTTTGAAGATTGGCGCAAAGCAAACAAGACTGCGCCGCAGAGTTCCTTCCCGTTCAACCTGAAAAAGATGAGCGCAAGCGGAGCACTGTTTGACCTCAATAAGCTTAATGATGTCAGCAAGAATGTTATTTCACTTATGACTGCCGACGAGGTTTACGACAAGGCAGCGGTATGGGCAAAGGATAATGATCCGGAGCTTTATGATCTTCTCAGCGGAAATGACGAGTTTGCAAAGGGCATTTTCTCAATCGACAGGGGAACTGCAAAGCCTCGTAAGGATATCGCAAAGTGGGACGAGGTAAAGGATTATGTTTCGTATTTCTATGACGAGATTTACACACCGGATTACACGCTCCCGGAGAATATAAGCAGGGATGACGCTGTTGCTATCCTTGAAAAATATACTGAGATTTTTGACGCATCGGATGATAAAGATACCTGGTTTGCAAAGATCAAGGAGATTTGCGAGCCGCTTGGCTACACTCCGAACGTCAAGGAATATAAAAAGAACCCCGACGCTTTCAAGGGCCATGTCGGCGATGTTTCGACGGTTATCAGAATTGCGATAACCTCTCGCCGCAACACGCCGGATCTTCATTCAATAATTGCTCTCCTCGGCAATGAAAGAGTTAAGGCGAGACTCATTGAAGCAGCCAAATCATACAAATAATCGGAGGTCACCATGGAAGAAAAGAAAATTTCATCAAATTTTATACATGCCTTTATCGACGAGGATCTTGCAAGCGGAGTGAAATCCCGTGTTCAGACAAGATTTCCGCCAGAGCCGAACGGATATCTTCACATCGGTCATGCGAAGGCCCTTTGCATAGATTTCAGCACGGCGGAAAAATACAACGGAATCTGCAATCTTCGCTTTGACGACACCAACCCATCCCGTGAGGACGTTGAATATATCGACGCAATCAAGGAGGATATCAAGTGGCTCGGTTTCCACTGGGATAACGTGTTCTTTGCTTCAAGCTATTTTGATTTTGTCTATGATTGCGCAATCAAGCTTATCAAGGACGGCAAGGCTTATGTTGATGACCTCAGCGCAGACGAGATAAGAGAATACAGAGGCACACTCACCGAGCCGGGCAGGGAAAGTCCCTACCGAAACAGGAGCGTTGAGGAGAATCTCAACCTCTTTAAGCGTATGACGGACGGTGAATTCGGCAACGGCGAGAAGGTTCTTCGAGCTAAGATCGATATGTCATCGCCGAATCTTAATATGCGAGATCCCGTTATCTACAGAATTTCTCATGTTTCACATCACCAGACCGGTGACAAGTGGTGCGTTTATCCGATGTATGATTTCGCTCATCCGCTTTCGGATGCCAAAGAGGGTGTAACATTCTCACTTTGCTCGCTTGAGTTTGAAAATCACAGACCTCTTTACAACTGGGTCGTTGACCAGATCGGCTTTGACGAACCGCCCAGACAGATTGAGTTTGCACGCCTTAACATAAATTATTGTGTTACCAGCAAGAGAAAGCTGCTTGAAATGGTTAACAAGGGTATCGTTTCCGGCTGGGACGACCCGAGAATGATAACTCTTTGCGGTATGAGAAGACGAGGCTACAGTGCTGCCGCAGTCAGGGATTTTATCGACAGGGTAGGTGTTTCAAAGGCGGACAGCACTGTTGACTACGGGTTGCTTGAAGCTTGCGTAAGAGACGATCTCAACGCTAAGGCTCCTCGTGCAATGGCTGTTCTGCGCCCGCTTAAGGTTGTTATTGATAATTATCCCGAAGGACAGAGTGAGGATTTTGAGGTTGAGCTTCACCCCGAGCACCCGGAGTTCGGAACAAGAAAGGTCACTTTCTCCCGTGAACTCTATGTCGAGCAGGATGACTTTATGGCTGAACCCGTCAAGAAATACTTCAGACTTTTTCCGGGCAACGAGGTTCGCTTCAAGAGCGCATATTTTATTAAGTGCAATAGCTACGACACGGATGAAAACGGCAACGTTACATGCCTGCACTGTACTTATGACCCCGAGAGTCGAGGCGGAAATTCCCCCGACGGCCGCAAGGTCAAGGGCACAATTCACTGGGTTAATGCCAACGACTGTAAGCAATGTGAGGTTCGCCTTTATGACAGACTTTTCAGCGCCGAGGAGCCCGGTAAGAACGGCGACTATTTTGACGATCTCAACCCCGACTCACTTGAGGTTATTGAAAATTGCCTGCTTGAGGGCGGATTTGAAAACGCAAAGCCCGGTGACACGTTCCAGTTCATGAGAAACGGATATTTTTGCGTTGATAAAGACAGCACCGAGGACAAGCTTGTTTTTAATCGCACCGTTGCTCTTAACTCTTCATGGGGCAAATAAAGGAGCTGAAAACGATGAAAATATTCAACAAAATCGTAGTTTGTTTGGTGACTCTTGCGATTTTCCCTATTATGTATTTTATGAATATTGTCAGAGCTGTTGTTTCAATTTCCGAGGATTCGTCGCTGTATACAATACTCTCAAAGCTCGCCGAGAAAACGGCAAGCAGTGCTATGGAGATTACCTTTTCTGTTAAGGAGATTTTCAAGTACATCAGTGACGGCAGCTTTTCATTCGGCGGAATGAAATTCGACATTTCAAAGATACCTGCCGAGCTTCTCTCGGGCAAGAATTGGGCGATTGCCGCAGGGATATTGATTGTAATTGCGTTGATCATTGCGATAGTTATTATCGGCTGTGCGCTTTTCACGAACGCGTACAAGACCATTACTGCGCTCGGAGCAGGCGGAGCGGTTTGCTGCTTTGCTGCTCTCAGATGCTTTGCCGGATTTTCTTCTCCGTACATAAACGGTTCGGTTGACATCGGCGAGATACTTGCGAAAGCCTTTGTCGGAGAGAGTAACAATCTGCTCGGTTCGATAGGCACGTCGATTCTCAAGGGTGCAATCTCGGTCGATTCATTCACACTCGGAAATGCAGTAACGCTCAGCTTGATTTTCTTTATCGGAATTGCTCTTTGGGAGCTTGCGTATGTTGTGACGCTTCCCGAAAAGAAACCGACAAAAGCGAAGAAATAAAATGAATTGATCTCATAACCGCTTGACTTGAAATGAATTGCATTTCAGTTCGGGCGGTTTACTTTTATTCACAAAACAGATCCGTATACCGCGATATAGATAAAAATATATTAGATAAAGAGTCATTCAATAAATGATTTATTTATTATAGCAGTTTTTGTACAAGATAAAATTTGTAGGAAAAAAACAGGCAAAAAAATGAAAAATTGTCGAATTTGAGCCGTTTTGGCAGAATTTAATTCGATAAATGTGTTTACTATTTATTTTTTATGTGATATAATGTTTCAGCATTATAATGTTGTATTGTGGGCTTTCGGAGTGTTAATATTTTAACAGACTGTTTTTATTCCGTTCCGACCGTTCGCATACGGCTAAACTGTTGTAAAGGAGGAACAACTTAAATGCTCAAAAAAATCAGCAAAATCCCGTTCAAAGGAACACCTGAGCAGGAGGCACAGCTTAAAGCAGTAATTGAGGAGTGCAAGGACAATAAAAGCTTGCTCATGCACGTTATGCAGCAGGCGCAGGCTATATACGGATACCTTCCGTTTGAAGTGCAGGCCATGATTGCCGACGGTATGAATGTACCGCTTGAAAAGGTTTACGGAGTATCCACTTTTTACGCTCAGTTTGCGCTTTCCCCGAAGGGAGAGTACAACATCTCTGTTTGTCTCGGTACGGCTTGCTATGTTAAGGGTTCGCAGGAACTTCTTGACAAGATTTGTGAGGAGCTTGGAATCGGAGCAGGCGAATGTTCGGACGACGGTATGTTCTCGGTTGAGGCTTGCCGTTGTATCGGCGCGTGCGGTCTTGCCCCCGTTCTCACCGTCAACGATGAGGTTTACGGAAAGCTTGTTGCAGACGATGTACCCGGCATTCTTGCCAAATACAGAGCATAATTACGGAGAAAAATCATGCGTGAGCTGTCATTGAATGTTCTCGATATTGCGCAGAATTCCATTTCTGCCAACGCTTCGCTTATTGAGATTGAAATTGTCGGGGACACAAAGAAAAACGAGCTGCTGATAGGAATTTATGACAACGGCAAGGGAATGACCCCGGAACAGGTCAGAAATGTTCAGGACCCGTTCTTTACGACCAGAACGACAAGAAAGGTCGGCATGGGAATTCCTCTGTTTAAGCTGGCGGCGGAGCAGACGGGCGGAAGCCTCTGCATTGAGTCCGAGGTTGGCGTCGGAACAAAGGTCAAGGCGATTTTTAAGACCGACAGCATTGATTACACACCGCTCGGCGATATTGATTCCACTGTTATCATGCTCATCACCATGAACACAGACCGTAATTTTATCTATCGACTGAAGGTCGATGAAAAAGAATTTACTCTTTCCACTTCCGAGCTTAAAGGAATACTCGGTGACGTGCCGCTTAATGAGCCGTCGGTTACTCAGTGGATTAAAGAGTACCTGCATGAACAAACACAAACTATCCGTGGAGGTGTACTGTAAATGAAATCACTTGAAGAGTTGCTTGCCATCCGTGATAAGGCTAAGGCAGCAATGACAGACCGTGAGGGTACAGGCGACGGAATCCGTGTCGTAGTCGGCATGGCAACCTGCGGAATCGCAGCAGGCGCACGTCCCGTTCTCAACGCATTCGTTGACGAGGTCGCAAAAAGAAATCTTAAAAACGTTACGGTTGCTCAGACAGGCTGCATTGGTATGTGCCAGTATGAGCCGATCGTTGAGGTTTTTGAACCCGGCAAGGATAAGGTAACCTATGTTCAGGTAAGCCCCGAAAAGGTTGCCGAAATCGTTGCTTCCCATATTGTAAACGGCAATCCGGTTGTTGAATACACCGTTGGCGCTGTAGTAAAAGATTAAGGAGGAAAAACAATGTATCGTTCACACGTTCTTGTCTGCGGCGGTACCGGCTGTACTTCCTCACACAGTGCCGAGATCATTGAAAAGCTTGAGCAGGAGCTTAAAGCCAAGGGTCTCGAAAACGAGGTTAAAGTAATCAAAACCGGCTGCTTCGGACTTTGCGCATTAGGTCCGGTCATGATCGTATATCCCGAGGGCTGTTTCTACAGCGAGGTTAAGGTCGAGGACGTTCCCGAAATCGTCGAGGAGCATCTTCTCAAGGGTCGTATGGTCAAGAGACTTCTCTATGAAGAGACAGTTCATCAGGATGATATCAAGCCGCTGAATGAAACCAATTTCTACAAGAAGCAGCACAGAGTGGCACTTCGTAACTGCGGTGTTATTGACCCTGAAAATATTGAAGAATATATCGCTATGGACGGCTATCAGGCTCTTGCAAAGTGCTTGACCGAGCTTACGCCCGATGAGGTTATCCAGATCGTTAAGGATTCCGGACTCAGAGGCCGTGGCGGCGGCGGATTCCCCACAGGTCTTAAGTGGAGCTTCACCGCTAAGAATACAGCCGACCAGAAGTACGTTGTATGTAACGCCGACGAAGGTGACCCGGGCGCATTCATGGACCGTTCCGTTCTTGAGGGCGACCCCCATTGTATCGTTGAGGCTATGACGATCTGCGGTTACGCAACAGGTGCAACCGAGGGTTACGTTTACGTCCGTGCCGAGTATCCGATCGCCGTTCATCGTCTTGATGTTGCTATCAAGGAAGCCCGTGAAGCTGGCCTTCTCGGCAAGAACATATTTAATTCAGGTTTTGACTTCGATCTTCATATCCGTCTCGGTGCAGGCGCATTCGTTTGCGGTGAAGAGACTGCTCTTATGACTTCAATCGAAGGTAACCGCGGTGAGCCGCGTCCGCGTCCGCCGTATCCGGCAGTTAAGGGCCTTTTCGGCAAGCCGACAACAGAAAACAATGTTGAAACATTTGCCAACATTCCGCAAATCATTCTCCACGGTGCAGAGTTCTTTAACTCAATGGGTACGGAGAAGTCTTCGGGAACAAAGGTATTCGCTCTCGGCGGAAAGATCAATAACACAGGCCTTGTTGAAATTCCGATGGGTACAACTCTTCGCGAGATCATTGAGGACATCGGCGGCGGAATTCCGAACGGCAAAAAGTTTAAGGCTGCTCAGACAGGCGGCCCGTCCGGCGGATGTATTCCTGCTTCCCTTATGGACACACCGATCGACTATGATAACCTTACCGCTATCGGTTGTATGATGGGCTCAGGCGGACTTATCGTTATGGACGAGGACAACTGTATGGTTGATATCGCTAAGTTCTTCCTTGATTTCACAGTTGATGAGAGCTGCGGTAAATGTACTCCGTGCCGTATCGGTACAAAGAGAATGAGAGAGCTTCTTGAGAAAATTACCGACGGTAAGGCTACTCTCGAGGATCTTGACGAGCTTGAATCTCTTGCTCATTATATTAAAGACAACTCACTTTGCGGTCTCGGTCAGACAGCTCCGAACCCTGTTCTTGCAACACTTCGTTTCTTCAAGGATGAGTATATCGCTCACATTGTTGACAAGAAGTGCCCGGCAGGCGTTTGTAAGAAGCTTGTTTCCTACTCAATTGAGGCTGATAAGTGTAAGGGCTGTACCGCCTGTGCAAGAAAGTGCCCGGTCGGTGCAATATCAGGTGCAGTTAAGACAGCACATACTATCGACACAAGCAAGTGCGTAAAGTGCGGCGTATGTATGGATACATGCCGCTTCGGCGCAATTATTAAGAAATAAGGAGGATGTCAGAAATGGAAATGGTTAATATCAAAATCAATGGCATGCCTCTGAGTGTGCCGAGCGGAATTACGATTCTTGAAGCTGCCCGCTATGCAGGAATCGAAATCCCGACACTTTGCTACCTTAAAAAAATAAATCAGATCGGTGCATGCCGTATCTGCATGGTTGAGGTTAAGGGCGCAAGAAGCCTTGTTGCATCCTGCGTGTTCCCCGTAAATGAGGGAATGGAGATCCTCACCAATTCCGACAGAGTTCGTAATTCAAGAAGAACAACTCTTGAGCTTATTCTTTCGACTCATGAGCGCAAGTGTCTTTCTTGCGTAAGAAGCACAAACTGCGAGCTTCAGAAGCTCTGTAAGGAATACGGCGTTGAGAATGAGAGCAAGTTTGACGGCGTTACGCCCGACTATGCTTATGACGATTCAATGCCTCACATGATTCGTGACAACAGCAAATGTATCCTTTGCCGCCGCTGCGTTGCAGCCTGCGATGAGCAGAGCATCTCCGTTATAGGAGCTAATGCCCGTGGCTTTGATACCTGCATCACATCTCCGTTTGAGAGAGAAATCAAGGAGTTCTCATGTATTGCCTGCGGTCAGTGCATCGTAAACTGTCCGACCGGCGCACTCCGTGAGAAGGATGACACACCGAAGGTGCTTGAGGCTATCAACGATCCCGAGAAGTACGTTGTTGTTCAGACAGCTCCGGCTGTAAGAGCGGCTCTCGGCGAGGAGTTCGGTCTCCCGATCGGAACGGACGTTGAGGGCAAGATGGTTGCAGCTCTCCGCCGCCTTGGCTTTGACAAGGTATTTGATACCGATTTCTCCGCTGACCTTACCATTATGGAAGAGTCAAACGAGCTTATTGAGAGAATTACAAACGGCGGCGCACTCCCGATGATCACCTCCTGTTCACCGGGCTGGGTCAAGTATTGCGAGCATTACTATCCCGAACAGCTTGATCACCTTTCAACCTGCAAGTCACCTCAGCAGATGTTCGGCGCAACGCTCAAGACATGGTACGCTCAGAAGATGGATATTGATCCTGCTAAGATCGTCAGCGTCAGCGTAATGCCCTGTACCGCTAAGAAGTTCGAGGTTGGCAGAGAAGATCAGAGCGCATCCGGCTATGCCGATGTCGATATCTCTATCACAACCCGTGAGCTTGCAAGAATGATTAAGAGCGCAGGAATCAGCTTTAATTCACTGCCTGATGAGACCTATGACAGTCCTCTCGGCGAGGGCTCGGGCGCAGCCGTTATTTTCGGCGCAACAGGCGGCGTTATGGAGGCGGCTCTGCGTACCGCAGTTGAGAAGATTACGGGTCAGGCTCTTGATAATGTTGATTTCACCGAGGTCAGAGGTATGGAGGGCGTCAAGGAAGCCACATACACAGTCGGCGATCTCAGCATCAAGGTAGCCGTTGCAAGCGGCACAAAGAACGCAAAGACGCTCATGGAGCAGATCAAGAACGGTACAAGCGAGTATCAGTTCATTGAGATCATGGGTTGCCCGGGCGGATGTATCAACGGCGGCGGACAGCCGATCGTTTCCGCAGCGGTTCGCAACTTTGAGGACTTCAGAAGCAAGCGTGCTTCCGTTCTTTACAATCTTGACAAGAACAACGAAAACCGTAAGTCACATGAGAATTCGGCTATCAAGCGTGTATATGATGAGTTCTTCGGAGAGCCCGGCAGCCATAAGGCTCATGAGGTTCTCCACACAACTTACGTTAAGCGTGGACTTTACAACAACTGATTTAATTAAAAATTGCAGCAGAGATGAGAAATCATCTTTGCTGCTTTTTTCAGTTCCATCAAAATCAATATAATATTGCAAAACACCCCGACTACAATTGTAATCGGGGTGCAGACTTATGAATTTTAAAAATCAGATATTGCAAATAAGCTCTGAGAGATCTGTGTAGAAATCAAAGAAGCCTTGACGTGAGCCGAACGCCTTTTCGTCTGCGGCATTGCAGAAATCATAGTGGTCGGCACCGTAAATTGTCGGCATAACATACCAAACACCGGGAATTATGCTTCTTGTTTCATCATATGTAATGTGATCCTCGTCAAAAGGATAAAGTGCACTTTTAAGCGGAACAATTCCGTCGTTTGCTCCCCATGACTTATCAATATATTTTCCGCCGATGAACATATTGACCGAAGCTGAAATCAGCGGAGAAGAAATCAAAAACGGCTCAAAAACATCATAATTCTTGTTGAGCTTTGTATAGCCGAGCTTTGTGTCCTCAGTTATGCACGCTGTATATGAAAAATAATAAGCCGATTTGACCGTCTTGATCTTTTTGTTGAGCTTTTCTGCGCCCTGAACGGTGAGGTCATAGCCGCAGTGATCATTTGAAAAGGCAATTTTCATGCATGCAAACGGATTTAATTTTGCTTTTTCTCCGCTTATCGGGTCTTTGGAAATTCCCCATTGGTCAAGCATAAGGTCATTTGCCGATTTTCCGGAAACACATTTTGAATGGAGCATAAATATCATAAGAAAAGCCGGAAGGTAGGTGTCGGCAACATAGTTTGAAGCCGTTGAACCGTTATGCGGGGAGGAGATAGCTGTAATTGAGCGGATGCCCTTTTCGTGACCGCCCTTGAAAAGCTCCGAGCAGTTTTCCGTGGCTGCTTTCATTTCCGTTTCATCGCCGTAAGCAAGCAGCGAAGCTAAAAGCCGTATTGTTTCGCCGCCGAAGGAATGACCGACAAAGTTAAGCGGACTTTCAAGATCCCATGCTTTTCCCATGGTTGCCCTGCCTGTGTAATCTCTGCCGAATCTGTCATGGCCGCATTCTTTTGAGTGCGCCGCACCGTAGTCAACAACAGTGCCGGTAAGCTGTGCATAAAGCTCGCACGCTCTGTCCCATGCGCTGCTGTAACCGCCGACCGTCGGATTGTATACTGTATAACCCTGCGCACGCAGATAAGTCATGACATTGTTTTCCGGCTGAGTACCCCAGTACGGTCTGTTCTCTTCCTGCGGTGCGCCGTCGCCCCAGCCGCACATTCCGTGTACATAGATGAACGGATAATCGCTTTTCTTTTCACCTTTTGCAAAGCCGACAACGGTGCAAAATGCCATAATACAAAGGCAGAGCACAAGGCTGATGAGCTTTTTGAAAAATTTGTTTTTCACAGTTTTCGCCACCTTTTAATCTTATTGATCAATTATTGACCAATAAAAAATTATCATGTTTATTAAAAAAAGTCAAGAATAAAAGTCTGATTAGGAATTATGGCGAGCACTTATTAGACATAATTAAAGAATTGTAATATTATCAAACCTTTTAAATCGAAAAATTGCATCAAAAATCTCCCAGACTACGATGTAATCGGGGAGATAGTTATATATTTTTTATTTTTCCGCTGCGGCTTCGATTGCTTTGCGGATCTCGTCCGCACCCTCGCCGTTGGAGGCTGAGAACGGAATGATTTTCACATCGCCGAACTCCGCAAGCTCCGTGTGGATATCCTCCATACGCTTGGTACGCTCGGTCTTGTTGAGCTTGTCGCTCTTTGTCATAACAACGATGAAATCATAGCCTGCCGACTGCATGAATCGCATCATGTCAAGGTCGTCCTTCGTCACGGGGTGGCGCATATCCGTCAGTTGAACGACAAGGCGGATGTTTCTGTCGGAGGTGAAGTAGCCCTCCATGAGGTCAGCCCAACGCTTTTTCTCGTTGAAATTGACCTTTGCATAGCCGTAGCCCGGTAGGTCAACGAGCTTTATTCCGTCGCAGTCGAAGAAGTTGACCGTGACCGTTTTGCCCGGAACGGAGCTGACTCTCGCAAGATTCTTCCTGTTAAGAATCTTATTGAGCATGGACGATTTGCCGACATTTGAGCGTCCCGCAAAAGCAATCTCGATATGCTCGCTCGCAGGGAGCTGCTGAGCTGTGCCGTATGAAGCCTCATATTTTACTTTGTCAAATCTCATTTGTCTATCCTCAGATTCGCATTGCCGTGTAGCCGGAATCTTTCTTCGCTACTGCGGCGATGCTTTTTCTTTCTTTTTCTTCCTTGGGTGTCACAAGTGCAATCTCAAAGACTTCGTCCAATTCAGTGACGGGAACGAATTTCAATGCCGCCCTGACCTTTTCATCAATTTCGCTGAGGTCGGGAACGTTCTTCTGCGGAATGATAACCGTCTTGATTCCCATTCTGTAAGCCGCCATTGTTTTTTCACGCAAGCCGCCGATCGGGAGAACACGACCTCTAAGTGAAACTTCACCGGTCATGGCTACAAACTGATTAACAGGGGTATTCGTGAGAGCCGAGAGCAGAGCCGTTGCCATTGTAACGCCTGCCGACGGGCCGTCCTTCGGAACCGCACCCTCGGGAACATGAATATGAATGTCCTTTTCTTTATAGAAATTATGATTAACGCCGTATTTGTCGGCCTTGCTTCTGATAAAGCTGACTGCCGCCATTGCCGATTCCTTCATAACGTCGCCGAGTGAGCCTGTCAGCTCAACCTTGCCCGTTCCGTCAAAGACTGCCGCCTCTACCTGAAGCATTTCGCCTCCTACGCTCGTCCATGCAAGTCCGTTTACAACGCCGATTTCGGCTTCTTTATCAACCGAGAGCGGAAGATATTTTTTCGGTCCGAGCAGCTTTTCAAGGTTGGCTTCCTTGACGGTAAGCGATTTTGATTCGCCGCCGACAATCTCCGCCGCCGCCTTTCTGCAAAGTGCGGCGATTTTCTGCTCAAGCTTTCTTACACCTGCTTCACGGGTATAGCCGTCAATCAGCGCATAAAGTGCCTTATCGTTTATCTTGAATGTTCTGCCGTTTAGTCCGTGCAGCTTCGCCTGCTTAGGTACAAGATGCTTCTTAGCAATATTAAACTTTTCCTCATTCGTGTAACCCGGCAGCTCAATGATTTCCATTCTGTCAAGCAGTGGAGCAGGGATAGTCGAAGTGTCGTTCGCCGTTGTGATAAACATAACCTTGCTCAGGTCGAATTCAAGCTCGATATAGCGGTCAACAAACGTGCTGTTTTGCTCGCCGTCAAGAGCTTCAAGCAGTGCCGACGAAGGGTCGCCCTTGTAGTCAGAGCCGAGTTTGTCGATTTCGTCAAGCAAAATGATAGGATTCTGAGTTCCTGCCTGCTTAACTGCATTTATAATCCTGCCCGGCATTGCGCCGATATAGGTTTTTCTGTGGCCTCGGATTTCAGCCTCGTCGCTTGTGCCGCCGAGCGAAATTCTCGCAAAGCGTCTGCCCATCGCCGTTGCAATGCTTTTGGCAATCGAGGTTTTACCGACACCCGGAGGGCCTACGAGGCAAAGCGTCTGACCGTAACAGCCGTCCGAAAGCGAACGTACGGCAAGAGCTTCGATAATTCTTTCCTTGACCTTGTTGAGGCCGTAATGGTCGCGGTCGAGCACCTTCCTCGCATGAGCAAGGTCAAGCTTGTCCGTTGAATATTTATGCCACGGAAGCTCAAGACAGGTTTCAAGGTAAACTCTGATAACCGTCGCCTCGGGTGACGTTGAGGACATTTTTTCGAGCCTTGCACACTCTTTGAGAAGCTTCTTTTCGGATTTTTCGTCAAGACCGAGTGCAATGATTTTTTCTCTGAATTCGTCACATTCCGCCTGCGGAGAAAGGCCGTCGTTCAGCTCCTCGGAAATGATTTTCATCTGCTCATGCAGATAATAATCACGCTGGCTCTTGTCAATATTCTCCTGAACCTTTTGATTTATCTCGTTTTCGAGCTTCATCAGGTCGCCCTCGTTGGCAAGCAGACAACAGACCTTTTCAAGACGCTTGAGCGGATTGAATTCGTTAAGAATTTGCTGACGTTTCTTGTATTCGAGCATGATGTTTGAACCGATATAGTCGGCGAGCTCACCCGGGTCGTTCTTTTCCAGCACGTCGAGAATTATCTCGGCAGGCATCTGCGGAACAACCTCGGCATAGTCCTCGAAATAGTCTTTTGTTTGGCGAACAAGTGCAGTTGCATAGTCCTTGTCATCCGATTTGACGCTGATTTCACGGCGAATTTTAACGTCCGTAATCAGATATGGTTCGCACTGGAGCATATCAACCATAGTTGCTCTTGTGATTCCGTCAACCGAAACACGAACAGTGTCACTGTTCGGCAGGCGCAGGATATGGCTGATCTTTGCAATTGTACCTATTTTAAAAAGCTTATCAAAGTCGGGCTCATCATCCCTGACATCCTTTTGAGCGACAAGGAAAATTTGCTGATCATCCGCCATGGCAGCTTTGATAGCATGTAACGAACGGGTTCTGCCGACGTCAAAGGTTATTCCCATACCGGGGAAAACAACCAAGCCCCTGAGGGCAACGGTCGGCATGACCCTGTATTCCGATGCTTTATTCAAAAAATCAACTCCGATATTCGTATATATGTTGACATTATACATTAAAAAGAGAACTTTTTCAACCTAAAAACTTTACCAAAGCTGTTGAAAAATAGTGTTTTGAATGATAAAATTAGATATATTATTTTTTCGGAGCGATTTATGGAAAGACATCAGCTAATCGAGCGCAGTATAATTAAGAAATACAGAAAATCAATATGGAATAATTTCGTCGGAGCGATAAAGGATTACAAGCTGATTGAGCCTGACGATAAAATTGCCGTCTGCATTTCCGGCGGCAAGGATTCTATGCTCCTTGCCAAGTGTATGCAGCATTTGCAGAAATACAGCGATTTTCATTTTGATGTTGAATACATTGTCATGGATCCGGGCTACGTCGGCAACAACAGGGCGAAGATAATTGAAAATGCCGCAATTATGGATATTCCGATAAGGATTTACGATTCGCCGATTTTTGAAACGATCTATGCCGCAGAGGGCGGTTCTCCGTGTTACCTTTGCGCCCGAATGAGGAGGGGATACCTCTACAAATTTGCGCAGGATCTCGGCTGCAACAAAATTGCACTTGGTCATCATTTTGACGACGCTATCGAAACAACGCTGATGAGTATGCTCTACGGTGCGGAGATAAAAACGATGATGCCGAAGCTCAAAAGTACGAATTACGAAGGTATGGAGCTTATCCGACCGCTTTATATGGTCAGAGAGAAGGATATTATCTCATGGGCGAGATACAATGAGCTTGAATTTATCCGCTGTGCCTGCAAGGTTACCCGGGCGAATGAGGAAGCCGATAACGGCTCCAAACGCCAGGAGGTCAAAATGCTCATTAAAAAGCTCAAGGAGGAAAACGACAACGTGGACATGAACATTTTTAAAAGTGTTCACAATGTCAACCTTGCAACGATAATCGGTTACCGTGACTGCGACGGCGGCGAGCTTCATTCATTCACGGAAAGCTATGATAAGTGAGGTATGTCTATGATTTTTATTGAATATCCGAAATGTTCAACCTGCCAAAAGGCGAAGAAGTGGCTCGGCGAGCACAACATTGATTATGTTGACAGACATATTAAAGAGGAAAATCCAACCGCCGATGAGCTTAAGGCGTGGGTCAAGGCAAGCGGAATTGAGATTAAAAAGCTGTTTAACACAAGCGGCATGCTCTACAAGTCGCTGAATCTTAAAGAGAAGCTTCCGACCATGACCGACGAGGAGAAATTTGACCTGCTTGCAACGGACGGAATGCTGGTAAAAAGACCGCTTATTATTGACGGCAACACCGTCCTGATCGGCTTCCGTGAGGCAGAATGGAAGAAACATTTTGATATTGAGTGAAAAATTTGAAAAAACACTTGATTTTCATTTTGCGTTCGGGTATAATAGTAAAGCTATGTAGGAGCACGATTTCCAATCGTGTAACATCAATTAAATAGTGAAAAAGAATTTGGAGAGTTGTCCGAGCTGGCCGAAGGAGCACGATTGGAAATCGTGTAACAGGTCAAAGCCTGTTCGAGGGTTCGAATCCCTTGCTCTCCGCCAAAACGAAAAGCAGGTCGCAAGGCCTGCTTTTTGCTTTGGCAAAAATAAATAAAGGGATTCGAACAAGGAGGGAGCAGACTTGTCTGCGGAAGAAAACAGTCCGGTGGACTGTTTTTGCCGACGTGGTCAAGGAGCGAAGCGACGCGAAGGTGCACGGGAGTGCGCCGAAAAAATCCCTTGCTCTCCGCCATAAAGCCCACCGTAATTTCGATAGAATTACGATGGGCTTTTTCTATGCCGAAAACCGCTTGAAATAAGGCTTTCGGCTGTTCAGACATATAATAAACCCCGTCGCAGAGCGTTTCTGTGGCGGGGTTTTGTGCGTTTTACGGTTGTTTCAGCGATATGAGCCTTATTTCAAGCATCGACAGTATATTGAAATCAACAGTGAGAAAATGATCTGATTTAAGGATACCGTACTCAAAAACGATACGATTACAGGAGAAGATTTTCCGATATTCAAGCCGGGAATTACCAATATTATCTGCAACGGTCCCGTAAATCGAATAGAGATTGTTCCGCGGTGGTGCTGTCTGTAACGGAGTTATCTATTTGGGGTTGTAAAATAATAGAAGTATGGTATAATATCTTTGAATTTGAATGTCAAATCGGTTTTGGGAGAATAAAGCATGGATCAGATTATCGAATGGGCAAAAGAGCTTCAAAGTCTTGCACAAGCAGGACTCTTTTACGGACATGATATATATGACAAGGAACGATATCAACGTATCCGGGAAATATCCGCAGAGATGATGTTGACGAGAGCGGATATACCTGTCGAAAAAATCAAGGGACTGTTTTGTGGCGATGAAGGCTATCAAACACCAAAGTTAGATACTCGAGCTGCGATTTTTAGCGATGAAAAAATTTTGCTTGTATGCGAGAAAGGAAAATGGTCGTTGCCGGGTGGATGGTGCGAATTCAATCTTTCTCCGGCAGACAATATCGTTAAAGAAACAAAAGAAGAGGCAGGACTGGATGTTCGTGTTGAAAAGGTTATAGCTATTCAGGACAGAGATAAGCACAATCCTCCACCGTATGCATATGGCGTGGTAAAAATATTCTATCTATGCAAAGTTCTCGGAGGTAAGTTTACCGAAAATATTGAGACATCGGAAAGCAGATTTTTTTCAAAAGAGGAGCTTCCATTGTTAGCTGAGGAAAAATGTAACAAAGAGCAAATTTTAATGTGCTTTGATGCGTATAATTCCAATAATTGGACGGTTGTTTTTGACTGACTACTTCAATTTTGTCACTTTACAAGTAAATCCCTCTTATCATACCACCGGGGATAAATCCCCAGTGGTATTTTTATGCCCGGAAGGAGGTCGATTTCATGATTCCGGTAGAGTAATGCAACCTCTCTGAACCGAAGTTGTACCCCCATAAAATAGTTTCTAATAAAATTAGGGCTATTTGTTAAACAAAAAGAGGGATTCGAACAAGGAGGGAGCAGACGCAGTCTGCGGAAGAAAACAGTCCGGTGGACTGTTTTTGCCGACGGGGTCAAGGAGCGAAGCGACGCGAAGGTGAACGGGAGTGCACCGAAAAAATCCCTAACTCTCCGCCACGAAGTGCGGTAGTCCATGATACAATGGGCTACCGTACTTTCTTATTTTTCTGCCGAGAAAGTCCTCATTGGAATAACACAAAAAGTATTAGAGATGCTAAACAGGATTATATTTTCTGCTGATTCCGGCATATTGGCAAATCAGGTCATACTATATTGTGTATTCGCAAGATTGGGAATAAGTATTAAAGAATTATTTTCAAGACTGTTTCCCGATGTTATATCTGTGGTAAGAGTCGAGAAATCGACTCTTTTCTTATACATATTTAAAGGCAAGTGTTGCATAATTCTATCGAAAAATACGATAGTCTTTTTAAATATAAGTGTTAAACATGGTCATAAAATTGACGCTTAACAGCTATTATAGTCTTAGCTAACTCCGTTTTAAGAAAGAATACTTGCGGTTGTTAAAATAAAAAGCAGTTAATACATTACAATGCGACACATTAACAAAAATCTGTACAACAAAGAAAAGGCACGGCGAAATGCCATGCCTTAATTATGTATTCTGTTATCGAGATTACATCTTGAAGCCTGTCATGTTAACAACAGATGATGCAACAGCCGTTCCCGATGAGCTCATAATGCTTGAAAGCTCAAACTTAAAATCAAACTTAGCGTTGAGAGAAACGAGATTACCTGTCGAAGCATTTACAACAGCCGTAATAACAGCGTTAGAGTAGCTCTCTGAGATGTTAGCACCGCCGCATCCCGGAACCTCGGAAATTGCAGACATAACGTTCTCCGCTGTCTTGTGATCCCAATAATCCTTATCCTTCTCGCCGCATGCAAGACCGCTTCTGTCAAGAGGAGCATTGTTGGAAGAAACAACCTTGCCGCCCTTAACGGTGCTTGATCCGTTCTTGATATGAAGCGTGATTGTGTAGTTATTGCCGTTCTTTACGCATGTTGCACTTGTAACGTCTGAGGTTGTAAGCTTGGATGCCTTAAAATACTTATGGTAGCTTTCAGCGTCTGCCGAAGTAACGGACTTTGAAAACTTATTGGAATCGCCTACGCCCATGAACTTATAAACAATGCTCTTCATGGACTTGAGAGCAATACCGGCATCATATGACTTCTCGGTTGTTGTTCTTGTCTTGTTGAAAGCTGCCTTCTTGGAGGCAACTTTTGCCGTAGCCGTGTTGTAATAGCTAACGATCTGAGCTGTGCCTGTCGGGATTGAAGAACCTGCATTAGCTGCGTTTGTTTTGGATGCCGAGCCGCCCGTGCTTCCGCCTGTGCTGCTGTTACCGCCGTTTGTTACATCTGCGCCGTTAGCGTCTGTCGGAACCTCGCCGTTAGCATCTGTCGGAACTTCGCCGGTGGCGTCTGTCGGAACCTCGCCGCTGTTATCAACGTCACCGCCCACCGTATCGGTAGCTGAAGCGCTGACTCTCTGCTCTGCCGCTTTCTTTGCAGCGTCGCAAATCTTACCGGTGTTTACAACAGCCGTAACGCAAACAGCGATAACGCAAACGAGAGCTGTAATGCTCTTTGCAAGCGTTTTCTTGGAATCAAGATCCATTGGAGTCTTTTCCTTTTTAGCTTTCTTTTCTTTTTTAGCCTTCTTGGTCTCAACAACTTCCTCGTTCGGATCTGCCGAGACTTTCTTCTTCTTACTCATGATATTCTGCCCCTTTCGAGATCATAAATGTTTACTATATTATACTTTTTTTGCAAAGAAAAGTAAAGTAACTATATCACAAAAAACGTATTGTTTTTTTGTGCAAGTTGCGCAAGTAATGATTAGGGTACGACCTTATGAATCTAACCGTAAAGCATAAAAATTTAAGCACCGCCGAAATATCAGCGGTGCTTGAAGCTGTTATATCATACCATCAAATCGCATACCAGGTTGCTCAGCTCCGTCGGGTCATCGACTGAAAGGCCCTCAATCAAGCGTGCCTGAGCGTAAAGGATCTTTGCGTACTTGCCTGCCTTCTCCTTATCGCTCTCATAAAGCTCGGTAAGCTTCTGCGCAATCGGGTGATTCTCATTGATTTCAAGAACGATATTTGCCTTAACCTTCTGCTCATTGGTCGGCATTGAATTGAGAACCTTCTCCATTTCGAGTGAGATTTCGCCCTCAGTTGTAAGACATACGGGGTGTTTTTTGAGCTTATTTGTAAATCTTACGGAAGAAACGCCGTCGCCGATGCTCTCCTTAAGGTAATCGAGCATCTCCTTGCCTTCCTCATTCTTCTTTTTAAGCTCCTCTTTCTCCTCTTCACTGTCAAGCTCAATGCTGTCGGTACAGATGTTTGCAAACTTCTTTCCCTCAAACTCGTTGAGCATCTTAATTGCAAATTCATCGACATTCTCGGTGAAATAGAGAACCTCATAGCCCTTGTCAATGACAGACTCAACCTGCGGAAGAAGCTCGATCTTTGCAACGGATTCGCCGCATGCATAGTAAATCGTATCCTGTGACTCTTTCATTCTGTCGACATATTCCTTGAGCGTTGTCAGCTTCTTATCGTTCGATGAGTGGAACATCAAAAGATCACTGAGCGTATCGTTCTTTGCGCCGAAGGCGTTATAAATGCCGAATTTGAGTTGAGTGCCGAATGCATTATAAACCATTTCGTAGGTATCACGAGAATCCTTCATCAACTTGATCAGCTCGGAATGAATCTTCTTTTCAAGGCTCTTTGCGATGAGCTTAAGCTGTGCATCATGCTGGAGCATTTCACGGGAGATGTTGAGCGACAGATCCTCGCTGTCAACAAGACCCTTTACAAAGCTGAAATAATCGGGAAGCAGATCGGCACACTTGTCCATGATGAGAACACCGTTTGAATAGAGCTGCAAGCCCTTTTCGTAGTTCTTTGTGTAATAATCGAACGGAGCATGGCGCGGAATATAAAGCAGTGTATTGTACATTACCTGACCTTCCATCTTAGCGTGGATAACCTTTGCCGGCTCCTCATAGTCATAGAACTTATTCTTGTAGAAGCTGCTGTATTCGTCAGCCGTGACCTCGTTTTTATTCTTTTTCCAGATTGGAACCATGGAATTTAACGTTTCGGTCTCCGTTACCTGCTCATACTCGTCCTCCGTGCCCTCTTTGAGATGGCTGTGGGTGCAGTCCATTGTAATCGGATATCTTATATAATCTGAATATTTCTTCACGATTTCTTTGATCTTGTATTCTTCAAGGTACTGCTCATAATCATCGTCATCTGTATTCTCCTTGAGATAAAGGGTGATTACGGTGCCGTGGTCAAAGTCGGCCTCGCACGGTTCAACCGTGTAGCCGTCTGCACCCTTTGAGGTCCATTTATGAGCCTCGCTGTCACCGAAAGCCTTGCTGACTACCTCAATCTTGTCGCTGACCATGAATGCAGAATAGAAGCCAACGCCGAACTGACCGATGATGTCAACGTCCTCTTTCTTTTCGTTATCATTTTTAAAATCGAACGAACCGCTCTTTGCGATAGTGCCGAGGTTCTGCTCGAGCTCCTCGCCGTTCATGCCGATACCGTTATCGGAAATCGTGAGGGTTCTTGCCTCCTTATCGGGCTGAATTTTGATTGTGAGGTCACTTCTGTTGAGAGCGAGGTTATTCTGCAATGAATGATAATAGAGCTTGTCCATTGCGTCGCTCGCATTTGATATAAGCTCACGAAGAAAAATTTCCTTGTGAGTATAGATTGAGTTGATCATCATGTCAAGCAGCTTTTTTGACTCTGCCTTGAACTGTTTTGTACGCATATATATCACCTGTCTGTAATGTAATAAGAAAATTAGCACTCTTTATTGCTGAGTGCTAATTTAGTATAGTCCTATTTATGCGATTTTTCAAGGGGTAAATAAAAGAATTAACAAATTGGTAATATTTGAGGTGTTTTTTAGCAGGTTTGGCAGAGAAAAAAGCTGTCATGCTTTAGTTTCTTATCACCTATTCGACAATTAACGAACAATCAGAAGCTTATCGTTGATTAAACAATGTAATCCGCCGATCGAACAAATCATAAGCTAAAAGCGTTGTCTCCCCTTGAAAAAATCAAGAGGAGACGCAATTTGTTTATTTAGCTGTAGTTTTTATTGCTGTTCAGCAAACATCTTTAATAAGGTCGATAAACCACTTGATTATCTTCACAAGAATCGAGATAAGCCAATCACGGATTTTTTCCCATTTTGTCTTGAGCTTCTGAACCTCGGTATTCTCGTTGCGCTTTGCATGGCAGACCGTACATTCCTCATGTGCGATACCTTTTTCCGTCTCGGTCGCTTCCTTATCCGTCACCCATTCAAAGGTATGCTCACCCTTTTCGATTACGGAATCGCCGTACTTGCACTCCTTCCAGTGCTCGTTCTCGTCGAACTCCCAATCGCTGTAATCGTGAGCGGCATTTACGGTAATTTGGACCATTGCCATGTTAGCAAAAGAATCAACAGCAATAATCTTGAACTCACCGTTTGCGGGTTCAGCCGTATAATATCCGTCTGCGTCCGGCTCAACATTTTTGCCGTTTATTATTACGATTGCCGTCCTCGATGTGTCATTGTCGGTTACCTTAAACTTCTGAGGTCCGCAATAAATCTTGCCGTTTTCAAGACCGATTATTACCGGCTTTTCGGTATCTCTCCAAACCGCACCGAGCGTAACCGTGTCAATGCTGTCGTCCTGAACAAGCTCGCCGTATGTGCAATTCAAAGTTGTTGCGCTCAATTTAGGAGAAACAATGTTCCAGCCGATGAATTCAAATCCTCCCTCTTTTGTCGGAGGAACAACACCGTCGAGAACCTTATCGTCCCAGTGGAGCGTCTTGTCGGCAACGGGAGTGCCGCCTCTTGTATCAAACTTAATCGTATAGGTTTTTGCCGTCCACTCTGCCACCAGGGTAATTCCGCTTACCTTATCATCTGCAGCGAGGTCGGAAAACTTTGTATCTGACGAAACTGCCGAATCAGAGTACTTCCAGCCTGTGAATGTGTAGCCTGCCTTTGTCGGAGCCGAAACGCCTTCGAGCACCTTGTCGCTCCATTTAAGAGACTTATCCGCAACCGCCGTGCCGCCGTTTGAATCAAAACTTACGATATAACCGTTGGCTATCCACTTTGCCGTATAGGTAACAGTCTTGTTTATGAAGCTCGTCTGCTCCCAGCCGGAGAAGGTATAGCCCGCTCTTACAACGTTTTCCGCCGTCGGGAGTGCAAGTGTTTCATTTGATTTATAGCTTGTCGGTGCAGTGTAGCCCTCTGCCCATGCGCCGCCGTCAAGGTCGTAAACAACGCCGACATCAACGTTTAATTTGAGTGCAGGAACGACGCCCACGCCTGTGCCGTAAACTCCCTGACCGAGAGCCGCCCAGCCGTAGCTGCTGACGAGGTAAACCGCTTCGGCATTGCCCGGGGTACGAAGCCACCAATGCGGATAACCCTGGCTGATATATACGCCCTGACATTTTGAATAATCCGTACCTTTGAGCTTTCTTGCTTCGTCAAATTCCGAATTTGATGAGTTGAAGCCGTATGCGCTGTTAATTACATCGTCAAATGAGAGAATAAATATTTTATCGCCCGTATCGGTGCCGAACCAAGTGCCGTCCGGGCTGTTATTCTCAAGGAATGTTGTGCCTATCAGCATCTTCTCCTCACGGGAGAATGCCGTGTTATAAAAGGTCTTGTTGAGCCACTGTCTCAGTGAGCAGGTTTCCCAATCTGAGACATAATTTGTGCAATCCTTGCTGTTATAAAGCTTATCGTCTTTTCTTATAACGAAATTCTGATAAGACTGCGAGTCAATTATGTTATCGCACATAATATACCCCTCGTCGGGGTCAAGCACACGCCATGTCAGCGGTTCGTATTTAAAATAATATACATTGTTCGGGTGATAGTCGTTGTCTTTCTGGTTAGAAAAAACATCTCCTTTTAATCCGCCGCCGGTGCCCGGTCTGTACTCCGAAAAAGTAACCGCGCGGAACATTTCGCCGCCGCTGTAGAAATCCTTATACAGCATGAAATCGCCCGGCTCCATTTTGCCGTCCGTGCTATTGCCTGTTCCGCTGTAATATTTATAGGAAACCCAAAGATAATTCTCCGAGTCCGCTTCAAGCTTTGCGACCTCATCGGCGTCCGTGACCTCGGACTGAGGATATGAGCCGAATTCGATTTTGCTGCCCTTAACGAGCGTCGGCGTCTTTGGATTGAACTTGAACGCAGGAACAACGCCCATATCGGTTCTGTTGACATTGTAATAACCGCCGCCGCTGGAAACGATCCGGCCGTTCGGAGATACGCCAAAGGCAAATGCGCCGTAGAAACCTGTTGTACGCAGCCACCAATACGGAAGTGTTCCGGTCGTATCTGCTGCGTCTACGCCCTGACACTTTGCGTAATCAGTAGCCGGTCTTGCTCTCGCAAAATCGGTATGTGATCCGTCCTCATCAAAACCGTAATCGCTGTTTATTGCGTCATAAAAACTTATTGTAAAAATCTTATCAAATGTGCCTGCACAGTCATATTTCTGACTGAACGGATTGGTATTGTCAAGATAGGTTTTTCCTATCTGAGCCTTTTCCTCCGCCGTGAAAGCAGTATTGAAGAAATCCTTGTTCAGCCACTCTCTCAGAGAGCATTTTGACCAATCGTTGGCCAAATACTTGCAGTCCTTGCCGTTATAAACCATTGGTCCCGATGCAGAATCAAAAGAATCGGGATCATAATAGGAAAAGTTCTCATAAGCCTGAGCGTCAATGGCAATATTGGACATAACATAGCCCTCTTCGGGGTCAAGAATCGTCCATGTCAGCGGCTCATACTTAAAGAAGTAAGTAGTGTTCATCTCGTAGCCGTTATTGTCCTGAACCGAAGTAGCCTCGGAAGAGACATCGCTCGTTACCGTAGGACGGTACTGCGAGAATCTGACCGCGCGGTATTTTTCGCCGTTCAGCTCAAGATCGGCATACTTCATGTAGTCCGACGCTGTCATTTTGCCGTCATACTCCGTGTCCGTGCCGATGTAGTAGTCATATGACACCCACACGTCGTCGGTCAGGAAGCCGTCAAGTGCCGAAATGATCCTTGGATTGGTCACCTTCGACTGAGGATATGAACCGAATTCGATTATATCCCCCTTCTGATAACCGCCGTCCGCCGTGTCGGCAGCCATCGTGACAGGTGCAATGCTCAGGAGCATGCACACCGCCAAAATGACGGTAAAAATCCGTTTCATTGTTTGTTTTTTCATTTATTTGCCTCCCTTGTATAGGATTATAATCCAATTATAATACATTCATTCACGTTTGTAAATAAGTTTAGCACAATTTTTTATTTTTTATTAAATAAGTTTTCATTTTGAGGATAATAGTTGTGAAATAATAAATATTTATTGGTTTTGATTGGAACGATAAATTCATATATATTTATATTTAAAATTCAAACCTCTTGAATTATTTTTGTTATTTCTCTCTAATAATGCCGCCTTGTTATGCTCGTCACGCCCTCAAGCAGCTTTTTCATTTCAAAAGCAAATTGCATAACTCCCCAAAGCGTCATTATGCATAAAATTAAGTTTTTTAATATATGCAAAATGCACTGTGATTTTTGAAAGCAATAACATTATTTATATAAATTCTTATTATGTCTTTACTTTTCTTGAAAAATTTGTTAAAATACTATTATATTTTTCTTGAGGTGATATGCATGTCCGAAAAATTAGGCGTAGCCATTATAGGTTGCGGCAACATTTCCCGTTCACACATACCGAGCTATCTTAAGCTTGACAATGTTGAGATACGCTATTTTTGTGATATTATTCCCGAGCGCGCCGACAATGCTGTTGAGACCTACGGCTGCGGCAAGGCTGTGTATAATTACAAGGAGCTTCTCGGCCACGACGATATAGACATTGTTTCCGTTTGCACCCACAACGACTGTCATGCACCGATTTCGATCGACTTTATGCGTGACGGCAAAGACGTGCTTTGCGAAAAGCCTGCCGCAAGAATCCTTTCCGAGGCTCTTGAAATGCAAAAGGTTGCTCACGAGACGGGCAGAATGCTTTCAATCGGTGTTGTAAACCGATTTGTCGATACAGTCAATAAAATCAAAGACCTTATCGCTGACGGTGTTCTCGGCGAGGTTTATCAGGTGTATATCAGCTTCAGGTCGCACCGCTCGATTCCGGGTCTCGGAGGCGATTTTACCACGAAGGCAGCTTCCGGCGGCGGAGTTCTCATTGATTGGGGCGTTCACTTTATTGACCTTGTTCTTTATTGTCTTGATGATCCGACTCCCCTCACCTGTTCGGGTGTTGCTCATTCAAAGCTCGGCACAGCGATGAAAGATTATGTCTACACAAGTATGTGGGCTGAGGACACCAAGGATACGGAAAACGGCACATTCGACGTTGACGATTTTGTTACGGGACTCATCAGAACCGACAAAGCGGCAATTACCTTTAACGGCGCATGGGCACAGAACATAAACGAGAATGAATTGTTTGTCGATTTTCTCGGCACAAAGAGCGGCATAAGAATGCAATACGGCGGAAAATTCAAGCTCTATTCAACAATGAACGGTATGCTTACGGATATCACACCCGACTACAACTCAACAGGCTTTGACTATGCGGCAGAAATCAAATCTTTCGTTGACTCCGTTATCACAAGAAAGCCAAATCAAGCATATATTGACAAAGCCGTTATAACATCAAAAATTCTTGACGCTATTTACAGATCCTCGGATTCCGGTAAAGAGGTCACATTATAATAAAAGGAAGGCAAAACAATGGATATTAAAATTTTCGACAACGCAGAGCAGATTGCTTGTGCGGCAGCTCAGCTTTACAAGGATCTTATAGGAAACAAGCCGAATGCAGTTCTCGGACTCGCAACGGGCGCAACTCCCGTACCTACATATAAGAAGCTTATTGAGCTTTACAATAACGGCGAAATCAGCTTCAAGGACGTTACAACATTCAATCTTGATGAATATTGTGACTTGGACAAGCATGACAAGAACAGCTACTACACCTTCATGCACGAGAATCTTTTCAATCATGTTGATGTCAAAGAGGAGAATGTAAACTTCCTTAACGGCAATGCTAAGGATTGCGATGCAGAGAGCAAGCGCTATGCCGAAGCAATTAAGGCTGCAGGCGGAATTGACCTCCAGCTTCTCGGAATAGGTACAAACGGTCACATCGCTTTCAATGAACCTGCCGACAAGTTCACAGATGAGGCTTTCAAGGTTACGCTCACTCAGAGCACCATAAATTCAAATCAGAAATACTTCGGCGACGTTCCGATGCCGCGATACGCAATGACAATGGGCATCGGCTCAATCATGCGCTCGAAGAAAATTCTTCTCATCGCAACGGGCGAAAGCAAAGCGAAGGCAATCAAAGCCATGGTTTCGGGTGAAATTACACCGCAGATTCCCTGCTCAATCCTCAATGAGCATAATGATGTTGTTGTTATGCTTGATAAGGCGGCAGCAAGTCTGCTTGACTGATAAATAAAACAAATTTACGGCAGTATCCTCACGGGTACTGCCGTTTTCATTTTGACACAGCTTCGCACAAAATGTCAGAAAAATCCTCTCCTTTGAACAGGGAGAGGATTTGTTTATTTAATTATACGCCCTTGAGAAGCTCACCGAGTACTGTTGTTGAGTGATCCTCGGTCGGTCTGAGTTCAACCTCGGAATAGCACTTCATGCCGGTACCTGACGGAAGCAGCTTACCGATGATAACATTCTCTTTGAGTCCGAGAAGAGGATCGGTCTTGCCCTTGATCGCAGCGTCTGTAAGAACTCTCGTTGTCTCCTGGAAGGAAGCAGCCGAAAGGAACGACTCCGTTGCAAGGGAAGCCTTTGTTATACCCATAAGAGTCGGTACGCAGGTTGCGTAGTTAGGCTCTTTACCCTCGGCCTCGGCAGCAGCCTTAACCTTTTCGTTGGCAACATAGAATTCATGCTTCTCAACGATTGAACCGGGCAGGAAGTCTGTATCGCCGGCATCCTCAATCTTAACCTTACGCATCATCTGACGAACGATAACCTCGATATGCTTATCGTTGATATCAACACCCTGTGTACGGTATGTCTTCTGAACTTCACGGATAAGGTAATCATGAACAGCCGAAACGCCTCTGATTGCAAGAACGTCATGCGGATTCGGAGCACCGTCGGTAAGGGCCTGACCCTTTGTAACACGGTCGCCTTCCTTAACAATCTCACGGAAGCCGTAAGGAATAAGGTAGGATTTCGACTCGCCGTTCTCGCTGTCAGTGATAACAACGTGGCGGCTCTTCTTAACGTCCTCGAATGAAACTGTACCGGATATCTCCGAAAGAATTGCGAGAGCCTTCGGCTTTCTTGCCTCGAACAGTTCTTCGATACGCGGAAGACCCTGTGTAATATCGCCGGCATCCTTGGCACCGCCGGTGTGGAATGTTCTCATCGTAAGCTGTGTACCGGGCTCACCGATTGACTGTGCGGCGATGATACCGACAGCTTCACCGATCGTAACCGGACTACCTGTTGCAAGGTTTGAACCGTAGCACTTGATACATACGCCGTGCTCGGTCTTACAGGTGAGAAGCGAACGGATAACAACGGAAGCTACCGAACCTTCCTCTGCTTCGCCTGCATTTATCTTTGCCTGATGATTTGCCTTTGCGTGTGTTGCAACTCTCTCTGCATCCTCGGCAGTCATCATCTTGGTATTCTCCATGATGACCTCGCCTGTCTCCTCATCAACATAATCGTTAAGAAGGAAACGGCCTGTGAGACGTTCTGCAAGATCAACGATCTTACGGTTGCCGTGGAAGATGTCGTAAACCTCAACGCCCTCTGTGCAGTGGCAGTCCTCCTCACGGATGATGCACTCCTGCGAAACATCAACAAGACGACGGGTAAGGTAACCCGAGTCGGCTGTACGAAGAGCTGTATCGGCAAGACCTTTACGTGCACCACGGGATGAAATGAAGTATTCAAGTATGTTAAGACCCTCACGGTAGTTAGCCTTGATGGGAACTTCGATTGTCTTACCTGCTGTGTTGGCGATAAGTCCACGCATACCTGCGAGCTGACGAAGCTGCGAATCGTTACCACGGGCACCGGAATCAAGCATCATGTTGATCGGGTTGTATTTATCGAAGTTTGCCTTGAGCTCCTTGGCAACCTCCTGAGTACAATTCTCCCAGACCTCAATAACTCTGTCGGCACGCTCGGAGTTTGTGATAAGGCCTCGCTCATAGTTGCGGTTGATCTTATCAACCTTAGCCTCGGCATCTGCAATAAGCTCTGCCTTCTTCGGCGGGATCGTTGCATCGAATGCAGCAACTGTGATACCGCTTCGTGTGGAGTGCTTATAGCCCTGAGCCTTAATATTATCAAGCATTTCCGCCGCAACGGCTGTGCCGTGGACACGGATACACTTGTCAATGATCTTGCCGAGATTGCCCTTCTTAACAAGGAAGTCGATCTCAAGCTTGAACATGCTGTCTATATCCTCGGGGTTACGCTCAACAAAGCCGAGATCCTGCGGAATAGGATTGTTGAAGATAACCTTACCGAGAGTTGTCGGAACAAGGCGTGTATACTCAACGCCGTTGATCGTCTTTGTCATGCGGATCTTGACAGATGAATGGAGAGTGATGATACCCTCATCATATGCCATAATAGCTTCCTCAACGTTGCGGAAAGCCTTACCCTCGCCCGGCTCACCCGGCTTCTCAAGAGTCAGGTAATAGGAACCGAGGATCATATCCTGAGTCGGAACGGCAACAGGACGTCCGTCCGACGGCTTGAGGAGGTTGTTAGCGGCAAGCATGAGGAATCTTGCTTCAGCCTGTGCCTCAGCAGAAAGAGGAACGTGAACAGCCATCTGGTCACCGTCGAAGTCAGCGTTGAAAGCTGTACAAACGAGCGGATGAAGCTTAATGGCACGACCCTCAACAAGTACCGGCTCAAATGCCTGAATACCGAGTCTGTGAAGTGTCGGTGCACGGTTGAGCATTACCGGATGATCCTTGATAACGACTTCAAGTGCATCCCAAACCTCCGGATGTACCTTTTCAACCATCTTTCTTGCAGACTTAACGTTACCTGCCTTTTCTGTTTCAACAAGGCGCTTCATAACGAAGGGCTTGAAAAGTTCAAGTGCCATTTCCTTCGGGAGACCGCACTGATAGAGTTTAAGCTCAGGACCGACAACGATAACCGAACGGCCTGAATAGTCAACACGCTTACCGAGAAGGTTCTGACGGAAGCGTCCCTGCTTACCCTTGAGCATATCGGAAAGAGACTTGAGTGCTCTGTTGTTCGGACCCGTTACCGGACGGCCTCTTCTGCCATTATCAATAAGGGCGTCAACGGCCTCCTGCAACATTCTCTTTTCGTTGCGCACGATGATGTCAGGTGCGCCAAGCTCAAGAAGCTTCTTGAGACGGTTATTACGGTTGATTACACGACGGTAAAGATCATTAAGATCCGATGTTGCAAATCTGCCGCCGTCGAGCTGAACCATGGGACGGATATCCGGCGGAATAACCGGAATAACATCGAGAATCATCCACTCGGGCTTGTTGCCGGATGCTCTGAAAGCCTCGATGACCTCAAGACGTTTGAGAGCCTTTGCTCTCTTCTGAGCCGATGTGCCGTTAAGCTCCTCACGAAGCTCAACCGAAAGAGCGTCAAGATCAACCTCCTGGAGAAGGGACTTGATAGCCTCGGCACCCATGCCTGCCTTGAAATCGTCCTCATATCTTTCACGATACTCCATATATGCCTTCTCGTCAAGGATCTGCTTCTTCTCAAGCGGAGTATCTCCCGGATCGGTTACGATATACGATGCGAAATAGAGAACCTTTTCGAGGTTTCTCGGTGTAATGTCAAGAACAAGACCTATTCTTGACGGAATTCCCTTGAAATACCAGATATGAGAAACGGGAGCTGCAAGCTCAATGTGACCCATACGTTCACGGCGAACCTTGGCTTTTGTAACTTCAACGCCGCAGCGGTCACAGATGATGCCCTTGTGGCGAACTCTTTTATACTTTCCGCAGTGACACTCCCAGTCCTTGGTGGGTCCGAAAATTCTTTCGCAGAAAAGTCCGTCTTTTTCCGGCTTAAGGGTACGGTAATTTATAGTTTCGGGCTTGGTTACCTCACCGTAAGACCATTCTCTGATCTGTTCCGGTGAAGCAAGACCGATTTTAATTGATTCAAAGGTATTGTTTTCCAATCTGAATGCCCCTTTTCCTATGGCAAAGCCCAAAAATGCGGCATTGCCTCTAATCTATTTCAATACAACTTGCAGTCTGTTATCAATCGAAGCTTTCCTCGTCGTCATCGGAGAACATATCGTCAATGTCCTCGAAGATTTCGTCAAAGGATTCTTCGTCGTCCTCATCCTCAATGAGGTTGCCTTCTTCGTCCTCAAGAGCATAGCCCTCTGCGCCCTCTGCATCATTGACCTGTGTAAACGCTTTATCATCCGAAGAAGTAAATCCAAGCTCATCGTCAAAATTCTGCTTAAGATCTATCTCGTTTTCGTCCTTGTCATAAACACGAACATCAAGACCGAGTGACTGAAGCTCCTTAACAAGAACCTTGAAGGATTCGGGAATACCCGACTGAGGAACATTGTTACCCTTAACGATCGCCTCGTATGTCTTTACACGTCCTACAACGTCATCCGATTTGACTGTAAGGATTTCCTGAAGTGTGTATGCTGCGCCGTAAGCTTCGAGCGCCCAAACTTCCATCTCACCGAAACGCTGACCGCCGAACTGAGCTTTACCGCCCAAAGGCTGCTGAGTAACCAGTGAATACGGTCCCGTTGAACGGGCATGAATCTTATCGTCAACAAGGTGCAACAGCTTGAGGTAATACATGATACCGACTGTTACGGGGTTATCAAACTTGCGTCCCGTGCGTCCGTCTGTAAGGATTGACTTGCCGTCCTCGCGAATACCAAGATCCTTAAACATTTCCTTGATATCCGACTCATGTGCACCGTCGAATACGGGAGTCATGACTCTCCAGCCGAGATGCTTAGCGGCAAATCCGAGGTTAACCTCAAGAACCTGACCGATATTCATTCGGGACGGAACGCCCAACGGGTTAAGAACGATGTCAAGCGGTGTACCGTCCTCAAGGAACGGCATATCCTCCTGCGGAAGAATACGGGAAACAACGCCCTTATTTCCGTGACGGCCTGCCATCTTATCACCGACGGAAAGCTTACGCTTCTGAGCGATGTAGCAGCGAACAACCTTGTTTACGCCGGGGCTGAGCTCGTCACTGTTTTCTCTTGTGAATACTTCAACATTAACGATAATACCGTACTCGCCGTGCGGTACACGAAGTGAAGTATCTCTGACTTCCTTAGCCTTCTCACCGAAGATAGCACGGAGAAGTCTCTCCTCGGGAGTAAGCTCCGTTTCGCCCTTCGGAGTTACCTTGCCGACAAGAATATCGCCTGAGCGAACCTCTGCGCCGACACGGATAATTCCGCGCTCGTCAAGGTCTTTAAGAGCGTCATCGCCGACATTCGGGATATCTCTTGTGATCTCTTCGGGTCCGAGCTTGGTGTCTCTTGCTTCAATTTCAAATTCCTCTATATGAATCGATGTGTAAACATCATCTCTAACGAGCTTTTCGTTAATAAGAACGGCGTCCTCGTAGTTGTAGCCTTCCCAGGTCATGAAGCCGATAAGAGCATTCTTGCCGAGTGAAATCTCACCGTGATCGGTTGCCGGACCGTCGGCAATAACGTCGCCTGCCTTAACCTGCTGGCCGAGATCAACGATCGGCTTTTGGTTAATACATGTACCCTGGTTGGAGCGCATGAACTTTGTGAGATTGTATCTGTCGATACCGTCTGCAGTCTGAATTTCAACATAGTCGGCATTGACGTGAACTACGACACCGTCCTTCTTGCAAAGAACAACTGTGCCGGAGTCAACCGCTGCCTTATACTCCATGCCGGTTCCGACGATCGGAGCCTCTGTGCGGAGAAGTGGAACTGCCTGTCGCTGCATGTTTGAACCCATGAGGGCACGGTTTGCGTCATCGTTCTCAAGGAACGGAATCATTGCGGTAGCAACGGAAACAAGCATCTTCGGTGAAACATCCATAAAAGTGACTCTTGAATTGTCTATCTCATGGAATTCGTCACGGTAACGTGCCATAACCTTACGTCTTACGAAACGGCCTTCCTCGTCAAGCGGCTCATTAGCCTGAGCAACGACAAACTCGTCCTCCTGATCGGCTGTCATGTAAACAACCTCGTCGAGAACCTTGCCGTCAACAACCCGTCTGTAGGGAGCCTCGATAAAGCCGTATTTGTTTATCTTTGCAAAGGTTGCAAGATAGGAGATAAGTCCGATATTGGGACCTTCGGGAGTCTCGATGGGACACATACGGCCGTAATGGCTGTAGTGAACATCTCGAACCTCGAATCCTGCACGGTCACGGGAAAGTCCTCCGGGGCCGAGTGCCGAAAGACGGCGCTTATGAGTAAGCTCGGCAAGCGGGTTTGTCTGATCCATGAACTGTGAAAGCGGTGATGAGCCGAAGAATTCCTTAATCGCCATAAGCACGGGGCGAATGTTGATAAGAGTCTGCGGCGTTATTTTGTCGTCATCCTCCTGAGCTTGAAGTGTCATTCTTTCACGAACAACTCTTTCCATTCTTGCAAGACCGATTCTGAACTGGTTCTGAAGAAGCTCGCCTACGGAACGGATACGACGGTTACCGAGGTGGTCGATATCGTCCGTTTTGCCGATGTCGAAAGCAATGGAGTTAACGTAGTTGATTGATGAAAAGATATCATCAATTGTAATATGCTTAGGAATGAGGTCATCACAACGCTCTTTGAGAAGTCCGAGAAGTGCGTTATCGTCCTCAACGTCAGCCTCAAGAATTTCCTTAAGAGCCGAGAAAGAAACCTTCTCATTGATGCCGATCTCGTCAAGCTGCTTCTCCGTGAATTGAGGGAAGTAGGGCTTGATATCAACCATGCCGTTTGAGATAACCTTGATTTCCTTATCGTCGTCAACCTTAACGAATACAACGTTGACGCCTGCCTGCTCGATCTCAGTAGCCTTCTCCTTGGAGACTACCTCACCCTCCTCTGCGAGAAGCTCGCCGGTGAGCGGTGCGATAACAGGCTGTGAAAGTGTTGCGCCTACAATACGGTCAAACAAAGAAAGCTTCTTGTTGTATTTGTATCTGCCGACTCTGGAAATATCGTAACGGTACGGATCAAAGAACAGATTGTCAAGATGAGTCTGTGCGGTTTCGAGAGTTGCAGGCTCGCCGGGACGAAGCTTCTTGAATACTTCCATTAAAGCCTCTTCGGTGTTCTGCGTCTCGTCTCTTTCAAGCGTAGCCTCAAGTCGAGGATCGTATCCGAAGAATTCACGGATATCCGTATTTGAGCTGAGACCCAAAGCTCTGATAAAGGTTGTGATAAAGATCTTTCTGTTCTTATCAATACGAACATAGAAAAGATCGTTTACATCGGTCTCATACTCAAGCCAAGCTCCTCGGTTCGGGATAACGGTGTTTGAGTAAAGCTCAATACCCGTCTTATCATGGGTCATATCGTAATATACGCCCGGTGAACGAACAAGCTGCGATACTATCGCACGCTCGGCACCGTTGATGATAAAGGTACCGCTGTCCGTCATTATCGGGAAATCGCCCATATAGACTTCGCTCTCTTTTACGACTCCGGTTTCCTTGTTGAGAAGACGTGCCTTTACGCGCATCGGTGCAGAATAACTTGCATCACGCTCCTTGCACTCTCTGATTGAATACTTGGGCTTGTCGTCCATTCTGTAATCGACAAACTTGAGTACCCAGTTACCGGTATAATCGGTAATATCCGCGATATCACGGAAAGCCTCTTTAAGTCCGGTCTCCAGAAACCACCTGTATGAGTCCTTCTGAACCTCAATGAGGTTTGGCATTTCCATAACCTCTTTGATTTTTCCGAAGCTCATTCTGGTTCTGCTGCCCCTTGCAACGGGAGAAACATTCGTCATTGACTAACCACTCCGTTCTTTTTATTTTCGTCCGTGTGTGAAACTTATACTTATGAATTACTTGTGAAATATGACAGTTTTTGTCATGAAAACGGGCATTATTTTTCCAAGGAAAAAAGACCCAAGGACACACAATGCCATTATAATCGTTATAGCATTATACTTCATTAGTTAAAATATGTCAAGCAAAAATTTGTAAAAAACATAAAATTTTTTAAAATAATAATAATTTATATAAAATATCTAAATTAAATTAACAACATATTGCAAAAGTGCACTAAAATATGTTATAATATGCAACAATAAAACAAGAAGGAGTGTGAATATGTCTACTAACGCCGCGCAGGAAGCGGAAAATCTGGAAATTGAACAGGTTGAAGCCCGTATAAACGCCGACCGCAATCTCAACAAAAACCGACGCTATGTCGGAACAAAAGAAACTCTCGCTTATATCATCTATGATATTTCCGCCAGCTTTAACATTTCAAAGTACAATGACGTTTTCATCACCGATATTGTGCAAATAGGTCTGCGATTCCAAACAATTGTTACCTTCGTTATCGGAATATGGGACGTAATCAACGACATTTTTCTTGCCGCAATCATTGACCGGACCCGAACACGTTTCGGAAAATTCAAGCCTTTCCTCATTTTGTACGCAGGTCCGGGCTTGCTTCTGAGCTTTTTCTACTGGATGATGCCAGTATTCTTTGCCGGAATGGGGCCGTACAATGCAACAAAGCTAACCTCATACATGATTTTTTCAATTTTCAATAACCTGGCAGGTTCGATGAACAATATTGCCAAAACTGGTATGCTTTCAACGATTACACCGAATGTTGTTGACCGAACAAGACTTATCACGCAGGCGAATCTTTTTTCGGGCTTTGTTGAGAAAGGTCCCGAAATTCTCATGGGACTATTGATTGACGTTTTCAACAACAGCGGAATGGGTAAAAAACTGCCTACCCTCTTTATCAGCGCAGGTCTTTTCACGTCGCTGGCTTCGGGCATTATGGCACTTTACTTCTCAATTGTTGCCAAGGAACGTGTTATCCAGAAATCGGAGAAACCGAGCATCTTCCAAGGTGTAAAATCGGTTATAACCAACAAGCCCCTGCTTATTCTGACCTTGGTTGATTTTCTTTCCGCTTTCGGTATCAATTCAGGTACGAACTATTACTACATAAACGTTCTTGGACTTGCTTCAATGTCCACAATCGTTGGAATTCCGGGCGCAGTTGTTTCGCCGATAAGCTATTCCTACGTTACAAAGGCAAGAGAGCACTTTTCAACCAAAACACTGTGGATTTTTAGCTCAGTTCTTCCCGATGTACTGATGCTCGGTGTATTCGGAGTCGGTTCAATCAACAATAACTATAAAAAGAGAGCCGCAATGATTCCTGCGTTTATGATTCGTGAAACGATTTGGATGGGCGTTTACGGAATCAGCAAGGTTATTCCCGAGGAGATGCGTAATGAATGTATCGACTACGGCGAATGGAAAAACGGCTACAGAACCGAAGGCATGACGGGCGTTGCAAAGGGTCTTGCACAGAAGCTTGTTTCAACGCTCGGAGGAACAATCAAAGCGTTCATTCTCAGCCGCATCGGATATAAAGAGGGCGCAGGCTACGGCAATCAGTCGGCTCATACGGAGTACATGCTGTTTGCGATGTGTACGATTATTCCTGTTGCAACAACTGTCCTCGGACTTATTCCGAAGTTCTTCTATCCCATCGACTCGGAAACACGAGACAGAATGTACCGTGAGCTTGCCGAAAGACGACAAGCCATAGCTAAGGAAATGAACGAAAAAGCCGCTCAGATCCACGTTGAGCCGCAAACGGAAGCGTAAAACATAATATAGAAAATGAGAACCGTCGAAAAACCGACGGTTCTTTGTTGTATTATGAAATATTACGAAAATAATGTTTAGCTAATAAGCCTTGACTAATTTCTATTAAAACCACTTATTTCAGCAATTTAATTTATAAATTTAAAAACGACAACATAACTTTTTAAACACAACGGCACAGGAAAACCTGCGCCGTCGAAATTATTATTTTATTGTACCGTACAATTGAGGTGCTGCCTCAGATATTAAAGACCGTATTCTGCCGCAACGTCTGCAATCTTAACGGGCATACCTGTCTCAAGAGACTTCTTGGCGGCAATACCGATAAGTACGGGCTGGAGGCCGCACTCAAGGCCGACAGTGATCGGCTTGTCGTTAACAACACAGTCAACGAACTGAGAAACCTCCTCAACGTAAGCTCCCATGTATCTCTCAAGGAAGAAGTTAAGCGGAACCTCACCGTGAACGCCGTTAGCGTCGGAAACAACTGCTGTTGACTCAGAGTCATTTGAAATAGCAACCTGACCGAGTGAGCCGAAAGCCTCAACTCTCTGGTCGTAGCCGTAGCTTGCACGGCGGCAGTTATCAATAACTGCGATTGCGCCGTTAGCGAGCTTCATGGAGATAACGGCCGTGTCGATGTCGCCTGCCTCACCGATTGCCGGATCAACAAGAACTGCGCCGTATGCGAAAACTTCCTCAACCTCTGAACCTGACATGAAGCGAACCATATCGAAATCATGAATAGTCATATCAAGGAAGATACCGCCCGAAACCTTGATGTAGCTTACCGGCGGTGCGCCCGGGTCACGGGAGCAAACCTTGAGGATATTAAGGTCGCCTATCTGACCGCCCTCAACAGCCTTTCTTGCGGCCTTAAAGTTGTGGTCAAAGCGGCGGTTAAAGCCTACCTGATACTTAACGTTGCTGTTTTCAAGAGCCTTCTTAACCTCAAGGATCTTGTTTACGTCATGGTCGATCGGCTTCTCGCAGAAGATGTGCTTGCCTGCGGCAATAGCTTCGAGAGAAATCGTTGAATGTGTGTCGGTTGATGAGCAGATAAGAACAGCCTGAATGTCCTTATCCTCAAGAATCTTATGATAATCGGTGTAGAATTCATTTACACCGAGTCCCTTTGCCCACTCTTTTGTCTCGTCATTGAGGAACGGATCGGCAATAGCCTTAACCGTAGCTGACTTAACATATCTCATGATTGACTCGCAGTGTACCTTACCGATACGGCCTGCGCCGATAATACCAACATTTAACATAGCTTTATGCCCTCCTGATTATATTGTGCCGTCCCATGTGGAAACTTCTGTTTTCTTCATTTCTTCCTCGTCGAACCAACGTGTTGTTACGCACTTGCTCTCTGTGAAGAAGCGATATGCGTCCTTACCGAGGCAGTGGAGATCGCCGAAGAACGAATCCTTATGACCTGCGAACGGGAAGAATCCGATCGGAACGGGAATACCAACGTTTACGCCGACCATGCCGCCGTCCGTGTGACGAACAAACTCACGGGCATAGTAACCGTTCTGAGTGAAGATAACCGAACCGTTTGCATACGGGTTAGCGTTCATGACTGCCAGACCCTCTTCAAAGCTCTTAACTCTCTTGATGCAAAGAACAGGTCCGAATACCTCGTCACGGCCGATTGTCATGTCCTCTGTAACATGATCAAAGATTGTCGGGCCTACATAGAAACCGTTTTCATAGCCCTCAACAACGCAGTTTCTGCCGTCAAGCACAAGCTCTGCGCCCTCTGCAACGCCCTTGTCGATGTCTGCAAGAACTTCCTTATAGTGCTTCTCATATGTAATTGGGCCAAGCTTTGAGGTCTTATCGTATGCAGGGCCGAGCTTGAGTCCCTTAGCCTGCTTAACAAGCTCTGCAACAAACTTATCTGCGATGCTCTCTTCGACAACGCAACAGCTCAAAGCCATGCATCTCTGACCGGCACAGCCGAATGCGGAGTTCATAACACCTGCCGCGGTTCTCTCGATAGGAGTATCTGCAAGAACAAGAGCGTGGTTCTTAGCCTGGCAAAGGCACTGGACTCTCTTGCCTGCGCTTGCAGCCTTTTCATATATAAGCTTGCCGACGGGAGTGGAGCCGACAAATGTGATACCCTTGACATCGGGGCTTTCAAGAATCGTGTTGATCTCGTTTCTCGAACAGGTGACAACGTTGATAACGCCGTCGGGAACGCCTGCTTCCTTATAAAGCTCGGCAATTCTGAGAGCCGTTCTCGGAGTAAGGCTTGCAGCCTTGAGAACCATTGTGTTGCCGCATGCGATACATGTCGGAGCCATCCAGCCGAACGGAATCATAGCCGGGAAGTTTACCGGAACGATACCTGCGAAAACACCCATCGACTCGCGGTACTTAACTGTGTCGTAACCTCTTGAAGCGTCCATAACGCTCTCGCCCATCATAAGTGACGGAACCTGAGTTGCAAGCTCAGTGCCCTCTTTTGCCTTGAGAACGTCGCCCTCGGCCTCAGCCCATACCTTGCCGTTTTCTTCGGCAACAAGCATTGTAAGCTCGTCCATGTGCTTTATAAGAAGATCACGGATGTTGTAAAGAATCTGTGCTCTCTTGATCGCCGGAGTTGAGCTCCAGCCCGGGAAAGCAGCCTTAGCCGCTGCAATAGCGCCGAGAACCTCGTCGTTAGTACAGCAGGGAGCATAACCCGTTGTCTCGCCCGTGCTGGGGTTGACAAGAGTGTAGTATTTGTCTGTCTTTGATTCAACGTACTCACCGTTGACAAAGTATTTGAGTTTTTCTGCGGACATTGTTACATCTCCTTGTATGTTATTCTATTTTTTAACTTGTTTTTCAGACCTCTGCTTTGAGTGTAAGCCTCGGTCGGTTTCTGCCGGCTTTCCTTGCCTCTCCCTAAGGGGAGGTGTTGAGCGAAGCGAAACGGAGGGGTTATTTTGAGATAAAAGCGAATAAAGAAGAATGAAGAGAAAAGGTTTTATTTTAATGCTTTGCATTGCAAAGCCACCGCTTCTTTTCACTTTTCACTCTTATCTTTTCTCTTAATTCAAACCCCTCAGTCACGGACAAGCCGTGACAGCTCCCCTAAAAGGGGCGCCTATTTACTATAAATCAAAGTCCTGCCTTTTCTGCAATGTAGGCTCTTGCCATCTTTGCATACTTGAACGGATTTGCGATTGCGGGATCCTGCTCTGCTTCAACGAGCATCCAGCCTTCATAGCCTGTTTCGTCAAGAACGTCAAAAATCGGCTTGAAGTCAATTGCGCCGTCACCGGGCACGGTGAAAGCACCCATACGAACACCCTGAAGGAAAGACTTGTGCTCGTCCTTGACCTGCTTAACAATCTCCGGGCGGATATCCTTGAGGTGAACGTGCTTGATTCTCTTGGCATACTTCTTGAGAACTGCCATGTAGTCCTCGCCGCAATATGCAAGGTGACCCGAATCGAAAAGGAGGTAAACGGCGTCGGGATCGCACATATCCATCATCTTGTCGATTTCCTCGGCAGTCTGAACAACCGTGCCCATGTGATGATGATAAACAAGCGTAATGCCGTATTCCTTAGCAATGTTGCCGAGCTTTGAAAGTCCGTCTGTGAACTTCTTCCACTCCTCGTCGTTCATAACGTATTTATTCTCAAAAACAGGTGTGTCCATCTGTCCCTGAATGCTGTAACTCTGCTCCGAAGCACCGATTCTCTTTGCTCCGCAGCCCTTAAGAAATTCGCAGTTCTCTCTGAAATCCTTCTCAACCTCATCAAAAGGCTTGGTGAGAATGAATGATGAAAACCAGCGGTTAGCGATCTGAAGTCCTCTGATATCAAGGTACTCGTGCATTTCCTCAACGGTCTTGGGATATTTGTTGCCGATTTCACAGCCCTCAAAGCCTGCAAGTGCCATTTCGCTTACGCACTGCTCAAAGGTGTTCTCACTGCCGAGATCGGGCATATCGTCGTTTGTCCAGCCGATCGGTGCAATACCGAGTTTAATTTTTTTTGCGTCCATGTTACCTCTCCTTGTTAAAGAATTGCGTAGTAAGTTTTTGTAAGGCGTTGCCTTAAGGCAATATCGCACAATTGAGGTGTGCGATTTGCGTAGTAAGATTTTTCGTCAGGCTGTGCAAAAATTTTGCAGGCTTGCTGTCACAAGTCAAGAAATTTTTGTGCGGCATGACGGAAATAGATTCAAGCAAGGCGTGCGCCGCAATTTGTGCGGTGTTGCCTTAATACTTTTTAGCCTCGGAAAGCTTCTGCGTTCTTTCGGCAAGTGCTTCCTTACCCTTTTCAGTACGCGGAATATCCGAACAGCCGACATTCCACCAGCCGCCGTATCCGTCCGTCATGGATTTCGGAAGAACTTTTATATCAATGAGCACAGGCTTAGTCTGCTTAAGTGAATCGAGCACTGCCGCCTCAAGCTCATCCATAGTCTTTGCGGTGTATGCGACATAGCCGTAGCCTCTTGCACATGCGGCATAGTCGATATTCATGAACTCGCCCTCACGGATCGGCTTGTCGCCGTCACGGTAACGAGCTTCGGTGCAGAGCGAATTAACGCCCTGACCCATCTGAAGATTGTTGATACAACCGAAGGATGCATTATCAAAGAGCATGACGTTGATCTTCTTGCCCTCCTGCAATGCAGTCAGCATCTCGGAATGAAGCATATTGTAGCTGCCGTCACCGGTGAAAGCGTAAACCTCCTGATCGGGGCAAGCGAGCTTTGAGCCGAAAGCACCCGCTATTTCATAGCCCATGCAGGAATAGCCGTACTCCATGTTATAGGAATAGAGCTTATCTGTCGTCCACATTCTCTGCATACAGCCGGGAAGCGAACCTGCCGCACCGACTGCAACAGCGTCGGCCGGGATGAGCTTGCGAATAAGCGAAAGAGCCGCCGTCTGAGTAATAACACCGCCCGTTGCTTTAACGAAGCTTTCAACTGCGTCGGGCATATGATTAGGAATTTCGGGAGTGTAGCCCTCGCCGTAGTGCGTTGCGGCAAGACGTGCCATTTCCTTATCCCAGTCTGCCTTTGCGTCTGCAATTTCGGTTGTATAAGCTGATTTGTAGCCGTCAAGGTACTTTTCAAGAGCAGTTATGCCCTCCTTGGCATCGGCTACCATCTTTATGCTGTCAAGCTTGCCGCCGTGGAATGCGCTGGCATTGATCGTTACAACCTGAGTATCGGCATAGAGCCACTTTGACGAGGTTGTGAAATCGGAGAATTTCGTTCCGATACCGATAATCAAATCTGCGTCCCCGGCAAGCACGTTTGCGCTTGAATTGCCTGTTACGCCGATACCGCCGACATTGAGACAGTGACTTGATTCGATTGCACTCTTACCTGCCTGAGTCTCGGAGAACGGGATGTTGTGCTTCTCGCAGAAAGCTTTTACCTGCTCGCCTGCGAACGAATATCTAACACCGCCGCCTACAATAACAAGGGGCTTCCTGCTCTTTTTGATTTCCTCGGCAACCGCTTTAACTTCGTAGTCGCACGGAATCTGTCGGGGAATGAAATGTACTCTTTTTCTGAAAAATTCAGCGGGATAATCGTAGCTTTCACCCTGAACATCCTGGCAGAGAGCGATTGCCGCCGCACCTGTGTGGGCAGGGTCCGTGAGAACTCTCATAGCATTTGTCAGAGCCGTCATAACCATCTCGGGACGGGTAATACGGTCAAAATAACGTGTTACCGCTCTGAAAGCGTCGTTTGTCGTGCATGTGCCGTCATGGAGCTGCTCAACCTGCTGAAGAACGGGGTCGGGCTGTCGGCTTGCGAATGTGTCGCCCATGAAAAGGAGAAGCGGAATATTGTTGACCGTGGCAGTAGCCGCCGCCGTAACCATATTCGCCGCACCCGGGCCGATTGACGACATACAGGGTATGATTTTAAGTCTGTTGTTCATCTTGGCGTATGCCGTTGCAGCCTGAGCCATACCCTGCTCGTTTCTGCCCTGCATAACCTTTATTGAGTGCTCTGCCTGAGAGAGAGCCTCGCCGACGCCGAGAACACAGCCGTGGCCGAAAATAGCATAAAAAAGCTCAACAAATTTGCTTTCAACAAGCTTTCCGTCCTGCTCAATGGCAACGTACTGATTGTCAAGGTATCTGACGATTGCCTCACCGGCAGTCAATCTGATTGTTTTCATATCTTATGATCCTTTCTTTGAGGATGTTGGGGATAGACGTTAGACGTTAGATGTTAGATTGTAGATATTAGATGTCTGTACTTTCAGTGCTTTTTGCAGTTCGGGAGCTGTATGTATATACTGCCCCGAACGAAAAATGTGCTGTGGGCAAAATTAGCCAAATTTAGGCACGGGCTACCATTTCACCGTACTTATCCTTTTCTTCTTTGATAAACTTTTTAATTTCATCAACCGTCGGCATGAAGAGCGAGCAGCCGTGAGCGGCAACAAGCATTGAAGCCGATGCACTTCCGAGCTCAAGGCAGTCCATGATGTCGAGACCTTCGAGAAGTCCGTAAATGAATGCCGAACCGTAACCGTCACCGCCGCCGAAGGACTTGAATGCCTTAACCGGGAACGGTTTGATTGAATACTCGCCGTCGGCTGTGTGAGCCGTTGAGCCTTCCTTGCCGTGCTTAATAATAACGATTTTATTACCCATCTTCATCCAGTGCTCGGCTGTCTCTCTGTCGGTTCTGCCGGGAGCGGAAATAGCCTCGGTAAGGTCAAATTCCTCACGGGAACCCATTACCATGTCACTGTTGGAAGCAACGATTGAATAATAAATTGCGATCTCGTCTGCATTCTTCCAGTTGTAAGGACGATAGTCGATATCAAAAATAATCTTTGTGCCGACCTTCTTAGCAAGGTACATTGCCTTAAGGCAAGCCTCTCTTGACGGGCTTTGCGAAAGGGCCGTGCCACTGATGAGAATAGCCTTTGCGCTCTTTATGTAGTCCTCGTCAACATCGTCCGGGTGGAGCATAAGGTCTGCAATTCCGTCACGGTACATGAGGATGCTGCTTTCGTGCTCCGACTTAATCTCGGTGAATGTAAGACCGAGCTTTTCGCCGCCCTTTGTGCGAGTAACGTGGGAAATGTCGATTCCCTCGCCTGCAAAGAAATCCTCAACATATGTGCCGAACTGATCATCGGAAACCTTGCCGATGAAGCCGACCTTCTTGCCCAAGCGTGCAAGGCCTACAGCGATGTTGGCAGGAGAACCGCCGACATATTTCTTGTAGTTTTCGCACTTGTCAAGCGTGTTGTAGTAGTCCGTCGGGTTGAAGTCGATTGCAACTCTGCCGATCGGAATGAGGTCAAGCTCTCTTGACTCGTCAAAATCAATGTATTTCATACTGAAACCTCCGATATATTCAATAAATAATTAACCGATGTGAATTCCACGTTCCTCTCTCTTTTCGGCAAGCTCGAGCGTAATCTTTTCCATCTTTTTGCCGACAAGATCATATGACTTCATCGGAATCGTGCTGAGAAGAAGGCTGATGCCTGGAACGATAGAAATAAGTGAGAACATTGCATATCTCATAGTCATCGAAAGATCCGTTGCGGCAACGGCTGCTTCCTTTGCAAGCATTTGTTCCGGGTTAAGACCTATTGCAAGATACATAACTATGATACCTGCCGTTGCAAGGGCATTGCCGAGCTTGTTGACGAATCCCTGGCATGCCGAGCCGAGACCCGTTTCTCTGTAGCCTGTCTCCCACTCCATATAGTCAAGGCTGTCGGCAATCATCGCATATGATACGACATTGAGAACACCGAGCGGAACAGCAGAAATAACGAGGAACGGAATGCAGATAAAGAAGCTGAGCTTTCCCGCAACAACAAAGTAGCCGACCAAGGAGGTCAAAAGACTTGCAACGAAGCCCAAGGTGCATGTTGTTACAACAATCTGTTTATAATTGAACTTTTTTATAAGTGCAGGCATAAAGAGCATTGCACCGAACATTCCGACTGCCGAGCAAACCGAAAGAATCGTGCTGACGGTTCCGATACTCTTTGAAATAGCTTCGGATCTTTCAAGTCCCGTCATTGTGCTGAGGTCTCCGCCGATATATACCGCATAACGCGCAACATGAACCGAAGCCGCCTGAAGCATATATCTGCCGGATGAAAGAATACCCATGACGATAACAAGCATGAGCGGCTTGCATTTGAATATTCTCGAAAGCTGTGAGGGCTCTCCCTTGACTGATTTTTTATCGGGAATAACAACACGCTCTTTAACATGCGGATATGAACTGACATAAAGAATAACGCCGATTACCGCAGCAAACACGGCAATCAATATGTATTTCATTTTATCATAGTTTATTGTATTTCCGACAACCACCGTGAATTTATTGAAGAAGGCCTGAACCAAATCGTTATCCGACGCCTGCATCTTAGCGCAGAGTCCCGGAAGAACCAAGCCCGCAACAAGATAGAGCGCCATAGGAACAGCCGATCCGATACCGTTAAAGGTACGGGCAACGGAAATAAGGTTGCCTCTTTCATTCGGATTGGGAGTCATAACATTTGGGAGACTCCAGAACGGAACGTCTGCCGCTGTATAAATCATGCCCCAAAGAACGTAAACAACACCTGCATAAATCATCAGGCCTGTTTTGTCAAGGTCGGGATAATAGAACATAAGGAAGGTAAGTAACGCAATGGGAACCGACATGAACACAATATACGGCTTCATCTTGCCCCAGCGTGTTGTGTGGCGGTCAATGATCATACCCATGAGAGGATCATTGATGGCGTCCCAAACTCTTGCCAAAAGCATGAGCAGAAGAACAAAAATAAGAGGGAGCTTCATAACGTTGGTGTAAAAGTCCGAGATGTAGGAGGACATTACACTGTAGATCATGCCTTGTCCGAGTCCTGCCAGACAGAACATACGAAACTCTTTGGATTCGACAAATTTTTCCTGCATCACGTCGCTGTGGGAAGCCTTTGACGCAGCTTTTTTCGAAGTGCTTGCCATATAAAAACTCCTTGATATCAATTTGACAGATAACTATAATTCTATCTTTGCTATTTTAACATATATTGCAGTATCATGCAATATAAAATATTAAATTTATACAAAAAAATAAGTATTATATAACAAGCAAAAAACCTTCCCCTTTTTCAAGAGGAAGGTAATGTGCGTATTTAATTAAAATACGAAGTTTGTGAAGTCAACAGATGTCTTTGCGTCACCTGTTGCAGACTTGATTGTAACTATTGTGTATTTAACCTTTGTAAGAGCAACATCCCAGTCATAGGAAATGTGGAGCGAGACAAGATTGCCTGTCTTTGAGTTGATCGTTGCGGTGATCTTGATATTCTTGTTGTTCTCAACAACGCTTTCAACGGAAGCACCGTCGGCATTGTTAAGGCCGTCAAAAATATTGCCCGCATTCTTATAATCATAAGCCTTCTTGTCGCCTACGCCCGAGTAGAGACCGGTTCTTGCAAGAGCTGTTGAATCGCTCTTACCTGCCGAGCTTGCCTTGCTTGTGCCGTTTTTAAGGGTCATGGTGATAACGTAATTATCGCCGCTCTGCTTGCATGTCGGTGAAGAAATATCGTTTGCGGAAAGAGAAGCCTTTGAAATCTCGCCAACCTTGCCCTTTGTGTTCTTATAGTTGGTAGTACCTACTCCGAGGAAGTCGTTAACTGTATCAACAACTATCTTCATCTCCATGAGTTTTCCGCCGTTGAGGTTGCTGATAGAAGTAACTCTCTTCTTTGAGAAGCCTGCCTTGGAGTTAACTGCCTTGTTAACGGCAGCATTGTAATATGCTGCGATGTCGGCTGCAGTTGAAGGAACCTTGGAAGCTGTTCCGGATGTGCCGGGCTTTGATGCCGACGGAGTTGCCGGAGAAGCGGGATTTGACGGATCTGTTGCCGAAGGATCTGCAGCATTTGACGGATCCGTTACCGAAGGATTGGCAGACGGGTCTGCCGGATTTGTCGGATCAGCCGAAGGATTAGCAGACGGATCACCGGAGGTTGAAGAATTTGCCGCAGCAGCCTTAGCAGCGTCAACCTTGGCTGTGCTTATCTTGCCAACGCTGATTACAGATGTAACTGCAACTGCGATAACGCAAAGCAACGCAGTCACACACTGGATAACTGTCTTTTTCATAAATTACTTACCCCAATTCTTTTAAAATTCGTTTAGATTTGTCATAGACGGGTGTATTATATCACATATTTTTTATAAAATCCAGTATATTTATACATTTTTTGAAAATTTTTTATTCCGAGCTAAAAATTCATATCTTTTTCATAGATTTTTATTTATATGTATGCTATAATACATTTTGTGTGCGGAATGGGGCTATATAAAAGTTCTTAAACTTTTACATACGCTCCCCTACAGGGGTGCCGAGTAGAGTTTCTTCCGGCCTTGGGTCGATGTGGGCATCGACCCCTACGAAATGTGCATTTATTTTGACAAATTGTAGGGTGCGATTACCACTCGCACCGAGAAAGTCTGATAACATTTTATTTCGACGCTGAATATTCGTGGCCGCCCTCTTGAGGGAGGTGGCACGACGAAGTCGTGACGGAGG
>ERZ773147.98-NODE-98-length-95364-cov-12.621662_pt1 | contig 95364 bp, 108 predicted proteins | sample MGYA00580851_ERZ773147 | MGnify/ENA primary metagenome ERZ773147 (study PRJEB29015, sample SAMEA2737818) | human gut metagenome | biome: human gut; feature: human-associated habitat; material: faeces | place: China | collected 2012 ... | reverse complement strand
CAGCAGATTATCTCTTGCTGAACTGAGGTGCTCTACGAGCTGCCTTGAGACCGTATTTTTTCCTTTCCTTCATTCTGGGGTCACGGGTCAGGAAGCCTGCCTTCTTGAGAGCGCCGCGTAGTTCGGGATCCGCAGTGATCAGGGCGCGTGAAATGCCGTGACGAATAGCACCGGCCTGGCCGGTATAGCCGCCGCCGTAAACGTTGACCTTTACGTCGAACTTGCTAAGGGTATCGGTCAGCGCCAGAGGAGCGCGAACGATCATCTTGAGGGTCTCATAGCCGAAGTAATCCTCTACATCGCGGCCATTGATGGTGATAACGCCGGTTCCGGGAATAAGGCGAACGCGGGCAATGGATTTCTTACGCCTGCCGGTACCAAGATACTGAGTAGTGGCTGCCATTTCTTAGTTCCTCCTTATTACTTGAGCACCAGAGTCTCGGGCTTCTGGGCTGCATTCTTGTGCTCAGAGCCCGCATAGATGCGAACCTTCTTGAGCATCTGACGGCCAAGGGGACCCTTGGGCATCATAAGACGAATGGCTTCATATACGGCAAACTCGGGCTTCTTTGCCATGAGCTGACGATAGGTGAGCTCCTTAAGTCCTCCGGGATAACCGGTATGATGATAGTACTTTTTCTTATCCAGCTTGTTTCCTGTAAGAACGACCTTGTCCGCGTTGACGATGATCACGTGATCGCCGGTATCAACGTGGGGGGTATATATGGGCTTATTCTTACCGCGAAGTATAGCGGCTACCTGAGATGCAAGACGGCCGAGCACCATGCCTTCCGCGTCCACAACGTACCACTTGCGTTCTACGGTTTCGCCTTTTGCCATATAGGTATTCATGGCTAAACCTCCTGAGTAGTAATAAAAAAGATTATTTGCCGCGTAAGATGCGGACCAATGCAGCGCGTGCCGGGGCTGTGGCCGCAGAAACACCTATCCTATCAAACGCACATTTGCTATTTTAACCAAATTATGCTCGCCTGTCAAGGGAAAAATACCTTATAACCGGGATATTTTATATAATTTGCAAAGTTTTTTGGCTTTACAGCTCCGACGGCCCATCACACCGCTACTCAAGGCCCTGAAAACCCGTCTGCCGCAGGGCTTCATAGAGGACTATGGCAGCGGAATTTGAGAGGTTCAGCGACCGCTGGTCGTGCCGCATCGGTATGCGTATGGCGTCCTTTGCCCTTCTTGTAAGCAGCTCGGGACCCAGCCCCGCCGTCTCCCTGCCGAATACCAGAAAATCCCCATCCCTATACTCAACGTCGGCATAGCTCCTGACAGCGTGGGTAGACGTCAAAAAGAATCTCCCGTCCGAATATTTCGCTTCCAGCTCCTCAAAGGAATCGTAATAGCTCACGTCCAGATCCTTCCAGTAATCCAGCCCCGCCCGCTTTAGGGTTTTGTCGTTTATCTCAAAGCCGAGGGGACGTATGAGATGGAGCCTTGTGCCAGTAACGGCGCAGGTGCGGGAAATGTTGCCGGTGTTTGGGGGTATTTCGGGGTTTACAAGCACTATATTGAACATATCGGTTATCTCCGTTTCTTTTTCCGTTCACATTCTACCACCGAAGGCCGTTTTTGCACAATAGCAAAAGGCCCCCGCAAGGAGGTCCTTTTGTCGTTTACCCTTCTTTGTCCTCGGCTATCGCCCTTAGCTTGCCGGCGTATACGTCCGTAAGCTCCTTCGAGTACTCCGCGTCAAAGCTGCCGGCAATGACCCGGTACGCCGTGAAACCGCTGTCCGGCCGCACCAGCACCCAGCCCTTATCCACATTTACCTTTACGCCATCCACGAGCTGTATCTGCTCATTGCGCTCACCTTCCGTAAAGCTCCTCAGCACCCTGCCCATATCCCGCCATGAACACGGCACCTTTTTTTCATTTATCGTGACCTTTGGCAAGCCGTCGAGGTATTCCTTCAGCTTTCCCGCAAGATACAGCTCTGCCGCCCGTATTATCTTTGCTTCCGGCTCAAAAAGCTCCGGCAGATAAGCGCCCGCCTCTATCGCTGCCCTCGCCCAGCGGCTCCGCTTCGCCGGGCATACGGATATCTCCGCGCCCTCGTCCGCGATCTGCTTTACATATTCGCCCGGTATATCGGCTGGCAGCACCAGCTTGTTTGCCCGCCCGTCTTTCACCGCTGCCATTGCCAGCACTGCGTTGAGCTCGTGACGGGTTATATACTTACCGTATGCTATAGCGCACATAACGCCTTCCATGCCGTCCGCCATGAATGCAAGATCTGTATTTTCCTCCTTGGCGGTTTCAAAGAGCTTGTCGCTGTCCAGCCCGGTGTAGTACCTGACTGAATACCCGCAGGGCAGCAGCACGCGCGCAACGGCATCATATGTCTCCGGGTTGCCGCCTATGAGCACCGTCACGCCATTTGGACCGCTGCGCACCGATTGAGCAAGTCGGTTCAGATGCGCATCATATGACTTTGCCGCGCCGCTTACCCTTTGTACTATGCCGAGGCGCTCCGTGGTGATGGGCCGCACCGCGCCCGCCTTAAGCTCCTGCTGAAAAGCCCGAAAGCCGCTGCCGGTAAGCTCTGTGCCCGTGCCGTCGCAAAGCACAATCTCCCCTGAGTGGGCGTCATCGCCCATGCGTATATACATGCCGCCCCGGTAGCCGAAGGCCCGTATGCCGTGTTCGAATGCGGAATAGCCGCAAAAGCCCATATCTGCCGCATCCGCGCCCTGTGATACCAGCCCCGCTATAACGGCGTGCTTGAGCATCACGCCCTGCTGGCTGCCGTCGGTGGATACGGCTATCTCCAGGGGCAGCCTGCCGCTGCTTCGGGCGAAGGCAGCGCCTATTCGCACAGCTCGCTCCGGGGTCATAGTCCTGTCGCAATAGCCTCGTATTCGGCTCACTATTCCTGGCTTCGGGGTATCCTCCTCCCATTGGAGATTCTCTGTACAGTCCTCGTCCTCCCGGAGCTCTTTTTCCGGCCAAAGGGACGCGCCGTTGCATACCGTGCAGTTTTTGCCTACCCGGCTGCCGCTGCCTATCACCGTGCCGCTATATATTGAAGCTCCGCTTTCAACCTCCGCCCCTTCGCACAGTATGGCTCCGCGCAGCTCCACATTTTCCCGTACGCGGGTGTTTTCCATAAGTACCGTACGCTTTAGGCTGCTTCCCCGGCCTATCCTGGCCCCGCTGCCTACCACAGAGTAATCCGATACTACAGCCTCGCTAACCTCCGCCCCGCTGCCTATATAGCAGGGGCCAAGCAGCTCCGCGCTCTCGGATATTACTGCACCGTCTTCTATCCACGCTCCGTCTTTCTGTTTTGCAGCAGTAGTAAACGCGCACCTTCCGTCCAGCATATCACGCTGCGCGGCCTTATACTGAGCTATATCGCCTATATCGCACCAATACCTGTCCGTAACATAGCCATACACCGGCATTTTCTCCTTCAGGAGCGCCGGAAACAGATCCTTGCTGAAGTCGTATTTTTCGCCTTCCGGTATACGCTCTATGACCTCGGGCTCCAGTATGTATATACCGGTGTTTGCCAGGTCGCTGAACACCTCTGACAGCATGGGCTTTTCGAGAAACCTGTATATCTTGCCCTTGGAGTCCGTCATGGCGACTCCGTATTCAGTAGGCACGCTCACTCTTTTGAGCACAATTGTCACCGCTGCTCCCCGCGCCTTATGGAAGCACATCGCTTCGGTCAGATCTGCGTCCGTCATGGCGTCGCCGCTTATGACTATGGTCCGCCGCGCATCGGCGCCCACAGCCTTACGCACGCTGCCCGCTGTGCCAAGAGGCGCGTCTTCGATAGAATAGCTTAGCTTTACGCCATACTTACCGCCGTCGCCGCAGTGCCGCATTATGACGTTTGGCAGGTAATGCAGCGTGGCCGTTATGTCCTCTACGCCGTGCTTTTTAAGCAGCTCTATGCAGTAGTCTATCACCGGCCTGTTCAGCAGGGGTACCATTGGCTTGGGAAGGGTACAGGTTATGGGACGGAGGCGTTTCCCCTCTCCTCCCGCCATTATTACAGCTTTACACATAAAAATACCGCCTTTTCTATTGGAAATTGCGGTATTAGTTTTTCCCGTAAAGAGCCTTTTTATTTAGTTTTAAGCCTTAATAGTAAAAATAGTTGCCGCCTATCTTGGCATACAGCTCATGATCCCAGCTGCCGCTGTTTCTGAAGAACAGCACATCGGAGGGAAGTACGGTATTGCCGTTGATAAATACCGATGTCACCGCAGCCTCGGCCGCGGCATTTGGCGCTTTTAGGCTGGAGGTGGAAAACTGCCCCTTCTGGTATATCACGCCGTTTACAGTACTTGGAAACCTGCTGCTGTGCAGGCGGTTGTATATTACGTTCGCAACGGCGGTATAGCTTTCGCTGTCCCCCTCCTTACGCACCACCTGCGCGATAAGGTACAGCTCCTCGCCGGTATAGCCCCCGCCGCCGTTCATGCTGCCCTGCCCGCCCGACGGCGTTTCAACGGGTGTTATCACCTCGATCTCCTCCGCCTTGGGCGTGGCTTTGGGCTTATTTGTAGCCTTCGGCTTTTCTGTCGGCTTAGGCGTACTTTCCGGAGGGTCCCCCAGCTTTATGTATTCCATAAGCATAAAGCCCTTCCTCTTGCCGACCCTTACCCTGTACCAGTCGCCCGATCTTCCCGTGACCGTCACCTTGCGGTTCTGCTGGTATTCCCGGACGATCTTGTAATCCTCTCCCGGGCCGGAGCGCAGGTTTATGCTCTTTGCGTAGACATAACCTGCGGTATCATCCATATCCTCCACGGTATACTCAGGCTTGTCCGAAGAATCCGGGGTGTTCGCAGGCACGGGAGACGCGGCAGGGCTTGCGGCGTCCTCGGAGACGTTCCCGTCCACCGTATATGGGTTTTCCACAGGGGGCGTCGGCAGCGGGGACTGGCTTATTTTGATTTTGACCGGGGCTATGGTAGGCCGTGGAGTCGGCAGGTCAAAGAGAGACTTGCCCTCCTCAGCGTCAGCTTGCTCCGCTGCAACAAGCACCCCCTCCGTCTCTGTTTTGAAGACGGTATTGGCGGTGGTGGCGGCCTCCACGCAGCCGGCGCCGGTCAACAGCACTGCCATGGAGATGATACCTATTGCAGTAAGCTTGCCTGTCATTTGCATTTGTCCGGGATCAGAGAATGAACCTTTGCAGGTCTTCGCCCTCGTATTCCCTCGAAACGTGCTCCTTTACGTATTTCTCGTCGACCTCCACCTTTGTGAGCGGGTGATCGCCGCCCGCGTTGAAGGATATGTCGTCCAGCAGGTTTTCAACTATGGTATGCAGCCTGCGCGCGCCTATGTTCTCCTCCCGCTCGTTTGCTGTGAAGGCGTACTTGGCTATGGCGCCCAAGGCGTCGTCGGTAAAGCTGAGCAGTATATTATCAGTCTTCAGCAGCGCTTCGTACTGCTTGGTTATGGCGTGCTGTGGCTGGGTGAGTATGCGCTTATAGTCATCTACAGTCAGCGCCTCAAGCTTTACCCTTATTGGGAAGCGGCCCTGCAGCTCGGGTATCAGGTCTGATACCTTGGATACATGGAATGCGCCCGCGGCTATGAAAAGTATGAAGTCTGTCTTCACCGGGCCGTACTTTGTGGTAACCGTGCTGCCCTCGACTATGGGCAGTATGTCACGCTGCACGCCTTCGCGGGATACGTCTGCACCGCTGGTATTGCCGCTGGCGGCTATCTTGTCTATCTCGTCGATGAATATTATACCGTCCTGCTCCGCCCGCTCTATGGCCTCCTGAGTGATCTCGTCCATGTCTATGAGCTTCTCGCTCTCGTCCTGTACCAGGAGCTTCCGGGCCTCAGATACCTTTACCCGGCGGGTCTTCTTCTTGGGCGGCAGTATACCTCCCATCATTTCATTGAGGTTCACATCTATGCCCATGGCTATCATGGCGTTGGAGCCGTTGTTGGGCATCTCTATCTGTACTTCTACTATCTCGTCCTCAAGCCTGCCTGCGCGAAGATCCCTGGTGACTTCCTCGCGCTTGGTGAGCCGCTCCCGTTTCTCGTCCTCGGTAAGCTCAGGCTCCTTGCTGGTTCCGCCGCCAAGCAGGAATTGCAGCGGGTTTTCCGGCGCATGCCATTTATCCTTGTGCATTGGCACCAGTATGTCTATCAGGCGCTGCTCGGCATTGGCCTCTGCAACCGTCCTGACGGCGTTCATCTTCTGCTCCTTGCAGATGCGGATTGCCGCTTCCACAAGGTCGCGTACCATAGAGTCCACATCCCTGCCCACATAGCCCACTTCGGTGAACTTTGTAGCCTCGACCTTCACAAAAGGCGCGTCCACCAGTTTTGCAAGGCGCCGCGCTATCTCGGTTTTGCCCACGCCGGTAGGCCCCATCATTATGATGTTCTTCGGGGTTATCTCTTCCCTGAGTTCCTGGGGCAGCCTGCTTCTTCTGTAGCGGTTGCGGAGTGCGATCGCCACCGCGCGTTTTGCTTCGTCCTGCCCGACGATATATTTATCGAGAGCTTCGACTGTCTCTCTCGGGGTCATTGCTTCGCTCATACTTCCTCCAGTGTTATGTTGCCATTGGTAAATATGCATATCTCCGACGCTATGCGTATGGCCTTTTCCGCGATTTCCTTTGCATCCAGGTCAGTATTCTCCTTGAGGGCCTTGGCGGCCGCAAGGGCATACATGCCGCCTGAGCCTATTGCCGCTATGCCGTCGTCCGGGTCTATGACCTCGCCCGTGCCGGAGATGACCAATAGGTCCTCGTCGTTTGCGGCGATGAGCATGGCCTCCAGCTGCCTCAACGCCTTGTCGCTGCGCCACTCCTGAGCAAGAGACACCGCCGCCCTCCTGAGGCTGCCGCTGTACTGGGTAAGCTTTGCCTCAAACCTTTCGCAAAGAGAAAAAGCGTCTGCCACGGATCCGGCGAAGCCTACCACCACCTTGTCGTTATAGAGCCTGCGCACCTTCTTTGCGGTGCCCTTCATTACTACCTTTTCTCCCAGCGTTACTTGGCCGTCGCCTGCTATGGCGCATTTGCCGTTGCGCTTGACTGCAACTATAGTGGTTCCTTTAAGGGACATATTTATTCTGCCTTTCGGTTGTGTTGATTTGAATATTTTATTTATAATATCACACAAACGCCGATTATGCGGCGCTTGCGGCGTTAGTTTACAGCTTGTTTTCGATTATGTCATCAATTGTCTCTATCGCCCGCTGTGAAATGAGGGTGTATCTTTCCTCCTTCTTCCTCGGGGCGTTCTCCATGCCGTCCATTATGCCGAAGTTTATGTTCATGGGCTGAAAGTCTTTACCGCAGTACTCGGAAACATAATGACCCATCGCGCCGAGGGCGGTCTGTCGGGTAAAGTCTACCGGTTCAAGCCCCGTCAGTTCCCGCGCCAGGGCTATGCCCGCAACAAGGCCGCTGCCCGCGCTCTCCACATACCCTTCCACACCCGTCATCTGCCCCGCAAAGAACAGTCCGGGACGGCTCAGCACTTCATAATTGAAGCTGAGCTTGCCGGGAGAATTTATAAATGTGTTGCGGTGCATCACGCCATAGCGCTCGTATTCTGCATGCTCAAGGCCGGGTATCAGCCCGAACACCCTGCGCTGCTCGCCGAATTTAAGGTTGGTTTGGAAGCCTACGATATTGTACAGAGTACCGTCGGAGTCGTCCTGGCGGAGCTGCACCACCGCAAAGGGCTTTACGCCGGTACGCTCATCCTTCAGGCCTACCGGCTTGAGGGGGCCAAACGCCAGCGTCATATCCCCCCGCTTTGCCATTATCTCAATGGGCATACAGCCCTCGAATACTCTGGGCGTCTCGAATTCCTTCAGCGGCGCAGTCTCGGCGTTCACCAGCTCATGCACGAAGGTAAAATACTCTTCCCTCGTCATAGGGCAGTTCAGATAGTCGCTGCCGCGCTCGTAGCGGGAAGCCCTGAACACCTTGTCAATATCCAGCGAATCGGCCCGGACTATGGGAGCCGCGGCATCGTAAAAGTGCAGTCCCTCGCCGAAAAAGTCCTCTATCGCCTTATACAGCGCACCGTCGGTAAGCGGCCCGGTAGCAACTATGGCCGGGGCGTTTGGCAGCTCTGTTATTTCCTCACATATAAGATTTATATTTGGGTTTGACTTTATTCTATCCGTAACGCACCGGGTAAAGGTATCCCTGTCAACTGCCAGTGCGCCGCCGGCGGGAACCCGACAGGAATCCGCACAGCTCATTATCAGCGAATCCAGATGGCGCATTTCTTCCTTCATGAGACCGGCGCCGTTTTGCAGCCTGTCTGAACGGAGCGAATTGGAGCACACCAGTTCTGCGAGTGTATCCGCGTTGTGGGCAGGGGATCTGCGTTTGGGCTTCATCTCATAGAGGTCCACCTCTATGCCCCTTTTGGCAAGCTGATATGCCGCCTCGCAGCCCGCAAGGCCAGCGCCTATTACAGAAGCCTTCATTCCTCGCTCCCCTTTTTATCCTGCTTGTTCTGCTTTGTAGTATATCCGCAGCCCTCGGCTATGCAGGCGTCGAATCCGCCTCCGTGGCCCATTTTGTGTACCATCAGGCCGCCGCATTTTGGGCATTTCTCCTTTACCGGCTTATCCCAGGATACAAAGCTGCACTCCGGGTACTTTTCGCAACCGTAGAATACCTTGCCCTTCTTTGACTTGCGCTTTATTATTTCGCCGCCGCACAAGGGGCATTTTACGTCAGTCTTTTCGACTATGGCCTTGGTGTTGCGGCAGTTGGGGAAGTTGGGACAGGCGAGAAACTTGCCGAAGCGCCCCATCTTGTATACCATCATGGAGCCGCACTTTTCGCACTTTACATCGGATACTTCGTCGGGTATGACCACCTTTTCTATGCTCTCAGAGGCTTTTTCAAGAGTCTTTTCAAATGGGCCGTAGAATTCCCTTATGACCTCTTTCCATGGTTCCTCTCCGTCCTTTATGAGGTCAAGCTTGCTTTCCATATCGGCGGTAAACTTTATGTCAACTATGTCGCTGAAGTTTTCCTTCATTATCTTTGTTACCACAAAGCCCAGCTCGGTGGGTACAAGCTGCTTCTTTTCCCTGCGTACATAGCCCCGCTCGATTATTGTGGAAATCGTGGGGGCGTAGGTGCTGGGGCGGCCTATACCCTTCTCTTCAAGTAGCTTTACCAGCGACGCCTCGGTATATCTGGCGGGCGGCTGGGAAAACTTCTGTTCCTTCTCCACCTTTTCCGTCCTGAAGATATCCTTTGGGTTGACCGTTGGTATGGCGGCTTCCTCTTCTGCGCCGTCGTCGCGCCCCTCGGTGTATATTGCGGTATAGCCGGGGAACAGCACCTTTGTACCAGCAGATCGGTAGGTGCAGCCGTTGGCGTCAAAGGAGACGGTGGTCGTCTCAAGCCTTGCTTCTGCCATCTGACTCGCTATGAAGCGCTCGTATATGAGCTTGTAAAGCTTATACTGGCTGGCGTTGAGAGAAGCCTTGGCTTCCTGTGGGGTAAGGCGTATGTCCGCGGGACGTATGGCCTCGTGGGCGTCCTGTGCGCCTTTGCGGCCCTTGTATATGTTGGGCTTCTTTGGAACGTAATCCTTACCGTAGGTATCGGATATGTATTCGAGGGCCGCCTTCTGGGCCTCGTCGGCTATGCGCACGGAATCGGTACGGATATAGGTTATAAGGCCGGTAGTGCCCTTGCCGTGTATTTCGACGCCTTCGTAGAGCTGCTGGGCGATCAGCATGGTGAGCTTGGTAGTAAAGCCCAGCTTGCGCGCGGCTTCCTGCTGCATGCTGCTGGTGGTAAAGGGCGCGGGTGCATGGCGGCTCTTTTCGGAGGTCTTTACGTCGCTTACGGTAAACTCATTTCCGCTGCGGGCGATTATATCATTTGCGGTTTTCTCGTCGTGAACGTCCAGCTTTTTGCCGTCCATTCCGTAAAATTTGGCTTCAAGCGGCTTGCGGCTGCCCTGCACCTTGAGCTTGGCGGTGATATTCCAGTATTCCTCCGGAACGAAGTCGTTTATTTCCTGTTCCCTGTCGCAAATGATGCTTACAGCCACCGACTGCACGCGGCCTGCGGAAAGGCCTCTGCGCACCTTTGCCCAGAGTATCGGACTTATCTTGTAGCCCACCAGCCTGTCAAGCACCCGCCTTGCCTGCTGAGCGTCCACAAGGTCCATATTTATGGCTCGTGGTTCCTTGACTGATTTCTTGACTGTATTGGAGGTTATCTCGTTGAACACTATCCTGCATGGAGAATTCGCGTCCATCTTCAGGATATGTGCAAGATGCCAGGATATGGCTTCACCTTCCATATCAGGGTCGGTTGCGAGATATATCTTTTTCGCGGCCTTGGCCTCCCTGCGGATATTCTCTAGCACCTCTCCCCTTCCTCTCAGGGTTATATACTTAGGCTCGAAATCGTGCTCCACGTCCACACCCAGCTGACTCTTTGGCAGGTCCCTTACGTGGCCGTTGGAAGCCACTACTTTATATTTACTGCCGAGAAATTTTCCTATCGTCTTTGCCTTGGCCGGCGACTCCACGATAACAAGCATTTCTGACATTTTTCTGCTTACCTCCGTTTTTGCCTTTATGGACAGGCTATTTTACTGTTTTTCGCCCATTCCATCAAATCCCGTAAATTCTTCCGGGCGATTGCTTAATTATTCCCGATATTTCCATCTCTGTCAAGGCGGAATTTAATTTGCCCGGTTCAAATTGCGTCATTTCGCACAATTCATCTATTGTTTTCTCTCCCGCTTTAAGCAATCTCACTATCAATGTCTGCTCAAAGCTCAGGCCACTCTCATCTATTTCCGTCATGCGTATCGCCTTATCCGAGCGCATTCCGTATTCCTCCAGTATGTCGTCCACGCAAAACACCGGCTTGGCCGCGCCCTGCTGTATCATCTGGTTCGTGCCCTGGCAGAAGGGGTCGGTTATGCGGCCGGGTATGGCGAACACGTCGCGCCCCTGCTCAAGGGCAAAGTCTGCGGTTATCCTCGTGCCGCTCTTTATGGCGGCCTCGGCCACCACCACGCCCCTTGATATGCCGCTTATTATCCTGTTTCGCTGAGGAAAATGCTTTGAATCCGGCACTGTGCCCGGCAGGAATTCGGATACCACTGCGCCCTTCTCGCATATCTCGTCGTAAAGCTTCCGGTTTTCTTCGGGATATACCACGTCTACGCCGCTGCCCAATACCGCTATTGTAGATATTTCCGCTTTTGACCTTTCCAGAGCCGCGATGGCCGCCACCTTGTCTATGCCGTATGCCATTCCGGATACTATGCATGCGCCACATTCCGCCAACTGTCCGGATATCATCTCGGCGGCCTTTCTACCGTAGTCCGAGCACCTTCTGGAGCCGATGACGGCTATGGGCAGCCTTATCTTATCCGGCAGGCGGCCTTTTACGAAAAGCGCCGCCGGCGCCGAATGTATCTCCCGCAAAAGCGCCGGGTAGTTCTTATCCTTAAACAGCACGACGGATATGTTCTGGTTATGGAGATACTCGAGGCACCTGTCGATGTAGCCTTCCTCTGCCTTCGCCTTCATGAGCGCGAGCATGCGTCCGTCCGCAGCCGTTTTTGAGGGTATATCTCCCCTTGCCGCCGCAAGGAACACATCGTATGCGCTGCCGTATTCTTCGATTAACTCATTGTGCCGCATGGGTCTCAGCCCTGCGGTGAAGGCCAACCACAGATTGTACCGCCTCATATCCTCCTTCACGCATTATTCCCCCCAGTATTTTTTATCCATCGTACGGTACTGTATAGCCTCTGCGATATGCTCGTATGTTATGTCGCCGCCGCCTGAAAGATCCGCTATTGTTCGCGCCACCTTCATTACTCTGTTATATGCTCTGGCGCTGAGGTTCAGCCGCTCGTAGGCCTGCCGCATGAGCCGCTGGCCGTTTTCGTCCGGCACGCAGTATTTTTTCACCAGCCGGGCGGAAAGCTGAGCGTTGCATATTATGCCGTCCTTTTTGTATCTTTCCCTCTGTATGCGCCTTGCCTCATCAACCCGTTCCCGAATAGCCGCAGAGCTTTCTCCTGGCTTATTTGAGGTGATGTCCGAATACCCCACCTCCGCCATCTCAACGTGCATATCCAGCCGGTCGAGCAGCGGGCCCGATATCCTGTTGCGGTATTTTGCTATTTCATAGGGCTTGCATCTGCACTCCTGCATACGGGAGCCATAATAGCCGCAGGGGCATGGGTTCATCGCGGCGATAAGCATAAAGTCCGCCGGATATGTTGCCTTGGCGCTGGCGCGGGTTATGGTAACGACGCCATCCTCAAGGGGCTGCCGCAGCGACTCCAGCACGTCCTTGCTGAACTCCGGAAACTCGTCTAAGAAAAGTACTCCATAATGGGCCAGGCTTATCTCCCCCGGCATCGCCTTCTGCCCGCCGCCCACAAGAGCTGCGGTGGAGGCCGAATGGTGCGGCGACCTGAAGGGCCGCTCCGAGGCTATTCCCTCACCGGCCTCCATAATGCCGGTTATGGACTGTATCTTTGTTATCTCAAGAGCTTCATTGAATGTAAGCTCCGGCAGTATGGAGGGCATGCTCTTTGCGAGCATGGTCTTGCCTGAGCCCGGCGTGCCCACCAGCAGCATATTGTGTCCGCCGGCTGCGGCTATCTCAGCCGCCCGCTTTGCGCCGTACTGGCCCTTTATGTCCTCAAAGTCGTTATGGTAGCTTATGCGCTTTGGGCTCCACTGCTTCTTTTCCCATGGTACGGCACTTCCCTTGGAGTTGATTATATCGACTGCTTCTTTGAGGCTTGCCGCTCCGTATGCGGTAACAGACGAAATATAGCTGGTCTCCGGGGCGTTGGCACTGGGCACCACGAAGGTATCATAGCCCTGGGCGCTGGCGCTTATCACCATGGGCAGAAGGCCGTGTATACCCCGTATGCTGCCATCCAGGGCCAGCTCGCCCATATAGATGTAGTCCGGCATCGGCCCTTTCAGCTGCCCCGTTGCGGATATGATACCCAAGGCTATGGGCAGGTCGTATATCGAGCCCTCTTTTTTCATATCTGCCGGGGCAAGGTTTACGGTTATTCTGCCCACCGGGTAATCAAAGCCGCTGTTTTTTATGGCGGAGCGCACCCGCTCCTTGGATTCGCGCACGGCAGCGTCCGGCAGTCCCACTATCTCGCAGGCCGGCAGCGACGCCGAAACGTCTACCTCCACCGTAACCATAAAACCCTCAAGACCGGACAGGCCGAAGCTTTTTACCTTTGACAGCATGGCTTTTCCCCCTCGGATAGATTATTTTATCTGAAGCGTCATTTTTTGAATACGAAAAGCTTGGAACCGAAAAAGTTGACCAGCATCACTATGGGCGTAACAATTGCCTTGCTTATGAGGTTACTATTGATATTGAGAATCTCATAGCACACCTTCAGCAGCAGCACGGAAAGACCCATGGACACCAGGTTTACCGCCACAAAATATATGAATTCTTTTTTGCTTTTTCCGCTGTCCCTTTTAAACGTCCAGCGGCTGTTGAAGAAATAGCTGTTGAGTATGCCGCAGCTGTAGGATATGCACTGGGCTATGGCGTATTTCATGCCAAGATACGTCAACAGCTGGTAGACCAAAAAGTCCACCAGCGTGTTGATTACGCCGACTATATTGTATTTTACAAGCTGGACGATACCATCCTTTAATTCTTTTTTTCTCTTTTCTCCGCTCATTGTCAATACCCCATAAATGTCCAGCCGGGCAGCCACTCAAAGGCCCTTACGTATCCGATGCTTGCAGGCGCGCCGGATATCACCGGGTAGAACAGCGCGAACAGCAGCACCACAAGGCCCAGATACGCCCACTTCATCCGACGCAGTTTAGGGTGCCGCTCGTCAAATTCACGTATCAGCCATACGGTTATGAATACGATAAACGGAACGCTGGCAAAAAAGTGATAGGCGAAGGTGCAGCGAGTTACCAGCACCCAGGGCAGGTAATTCGCCCCCAAACCGATCAGCAGCACAAATATGCCCTTGTCCGGCTTGGACCTGCCCGCGATCAGCCGCGCGCAGAGTATTCCGGTGCAGGCTGAGCACACCCACCATACCGCCGGGTTGCCAAAGGCGGATATGGTAGAAGTCATACCCTCCGGAACCCTGTAGCTTATGTAATACCACACCGGCCTAAGGTCGAGGGGCCACTGCCACCATGGGGATTCGTATGGATGGGTAGCGGTAAGACCGCTGTGATAGTTGAACATGAATTTCTGGAAGTCCCATATACCGCTGAGCCCGTAATGATTCTCACAGAGCACATAGGGTATGTAGGACAGCAGATATATCACCACAGGCACCGCGATATAGAATACACAGCACCAAAGCAGCGTCATTAGGGTATTCCGCCAGAAGCCCTGCACCCTGCGGCGCTCCGCCTTGCCGGGGGCGTTTTTGAAGCGCCTGTACTCGGCGTATCTCTGGCCCAGCGAGGTAAACAGTATCACCGCGAGGCCGCCGCCTGCGTATATGCATATCCACTTGCTCGCGGCGCCCAGGCCAAAGAACAGGCCGGCTATGGCAAGGGGCTTCAATGTGGCCTTCAGGCCGTCGTCAAAGAAGTTCATGCAGTAATAGTCGTACATGAAGTAGTACATGAGTATTATGAAAAATACCCCGTATACGTCAATGGTGGCTATGCGGGTCTGGGTAAAGTGCATGAAGTCGAAGGTGAACAGGCCGGCGGAAAGCAGCGCATAGTCGCTGCGGCGGAACAGCTTTTTGCCGAAGGCGTACATTATCGGTACCATGGCTATTCCGAACAGCGTCCCTATTATTCGCCAGCCGAAGGCGTTCATGCCGAATATGGCAATTCCCAGCATGATGAATATCTTGCCGAGGGGCGGGTGGGAGTTCTCGTATGGCGCTATGCCGTGCAGGTGTTCGTAAGCCGTGCGGCCGTGGTACAGCTCGTCAAAGTACATTCCGTTCAGGTAAGAAGGAGTTGCCGGTATCTCCTCAGGCTCGTCCACAAGAGCCTCCGCCCCTTCGGACGCAGCGGATTTTATTATATTGCCGTCGTCGTCGAACAGGGCCATCTCATTTATCCATACCCTGCCCTCCGTTACCTCTATGCCTATCTTATCGGCATAAACCGCGTCATCGCCACTCACGGTTATCCAGCGGAACATATCGTCGTTCTCCTGAACGTATTCTATGCTCTGCCCGTCGCTGAAGGAAAGAGTTGCCCTTCCCTCATATATTCCGCCGAATATCCTTATCTCGCTTATCTCTTCAGGGCTTTCGAGGGTTATGGCCGCCGTATCACCAACGCTACCTATCCAGTAATTCTCAGGCGCCTGCGTTGTGCCGAGGTTCGTCAGGGCGATTATGGCGTACACCAGCGTCAGGGCAAAGCAGTACAGCCTGTCCCTCAAGGTAACGGCAGCCGTATCCTCATGTATTTCATATATGGTTCCGTCCGTCTTTTCCATTCTTTCCTCACAATATGCGGGATATATCTCCTGCCTTACAGTCATGCTCCAATAGGCAGTAATCATGCTTGCAAAGGCCATCAGGTTTATCACAGAGCCTATCAGAGTTATCACATTATACTCAGCGCCCCTGAGCGCTGCGCTTTTCACCACCACAAAGGCGGCAAGGACGTTTAGCAGCAGAGCGCAGGTATATATCACATACGTCTTTATCAGCCGCCTGTCCCCGCTCAGCAGGAAAGCCGCAATGAGCAGCGGCAGCACCGGGAAAATATATCTCTCATGCATATACTGGCCGAAGGTGAATATACCGGAGAGCAGCAGCGCCCCAGACAGAGTGAGGCTGTATTTTTTATCCCGTGACCTTATGTATCCTGCGGCTGCGGCTATGCATGAGAGCACTATCATAATGCTCCCCCATTTGCCATAGGTCAGGCCCAGCAGCGGTGCGTTCACATCTGCCCAGTTGCCCCCCAGCAGCGCCGGCATGTTGAAGGCTTCTACGCTTGCATAGGGGTAGGACGTTGCGGTGCCCAGCAGCTTGTCCATGAACCACAGCGGCTGCTGCGCCCCCTTGAACGGCCATGCCAGGACAAATATGGCTATTACAGCCAACGCTACCGCCGCCAATGTACGAAGGGCATACCTCCAGCCCTTATCGTACACCTTAGCGAAGTATGCCACCGCAAGCAGCGGCCCTATCATGAGAGACTGTGGCTTGGTTATGATAGCCGCTCCGTAAAGAAGGCCCGCAAGCTCCAGTTTGCCGCTATCAAAGAGATATATCACGCCCAGCAGCATTATGGCAGGTATCATGTCCACCTGCCCCCAGGCGCCGGATATGAACGCCATAGCCGGGTTAAACGCCACTATGCAGCACAAAAGCGTCGACTGGCTCTCTGTCAGCTTATTCCTCGCCAGCTTATAGGTCATATACGCAGCGAATATATCTGCCAGTATGCTTGGCATCTTGGTTATCAGCACATATCCCGCGCCGCCGTATTCGAGGCCGAGCGCTCTGGCTACGCTGCCCGTGAGCCAGAGTATGTACATATACCCAGGCGGATAGTCCGCGAACATACCGCTGTTATAGAAGTTCGCCAGGCCGTCCCCGGCAAGGTGGTAGCTCCATGCCATAAAACAGTTTATGTCCGTGCTGTGGCCGTAAAATACCAGCGACAGCAGGCAGCGCATAAGAAACGCCAGCACAAGCAGCATGCAGACATTGACGCCTTCCCCATCGGGCTCGGGCTTTTTGAGTATGCCCTTCCTGTAGCATATGGCGCCAATCACGCCACTTAGCAGCACGGTAAGGAGCATGGCGCCGCCGTGCAGCTCGTTCACGTTGTGGCTGCCGCTTTCACTGTTTGCGTTTGCATTATTGTAATAATAAAAGTCCTGTACTTCACCTGCGGGAGCGCCGTCCAGCTTTGTCACGGAGAAATCCCTGAACCACGCCTCTCCCGAGGACAGGCTGCCGTAACCTCCCAGGCGCATACATACCGTCATGGTGTGCTGGTCCTGCCCGGTTCTGCCCACAAGCTCCGCCCGCTGCCAGTCGGCATCCCCCGTTATGGGCTCTGAAGCCGCCATAGTGCCCGCAACAGAAACGTTCGCGCCGCCTCCGTCTGATACGCCGCAGGCCTTTATATCGCAGCTTATGCGGTAATATGAATCAGACTCCACGTCTATATCCTGGCAAAGCCTTACGTCGTTTTGGACCGGATTGGTCATATGCAGGCAGGTATTCCCGTCAGCTTCGTCCAGCTCAACGAAAAAATCCCCGTCGCCGGTATACCATGCGTCAATATACCAGCCCGAGGGCATAGATTCCGCATCCATATATTGAAAGTTGGGATTCTCGATATATACCTGTTCCTCGGCATATGCCCCGCACAACGGAAACAGCGCCATGAGAAAAGCAGAAATTATAAGAACAAATCTTCGCATACTACCTCAGCGTGTAATTTATATGTATTATTTTACCACAAATCGCCCGTATCCACACCCATATAAAGAAAAATCACGCCTGAAAGGCATTTTTAATATACTCTACCGCACATTCCACAAGATCCACCTCCGCCACATCAAAGCGAACCGGGGTATCCCAAAGCCCGTTCTCGGTAAGATAGGCCGAGGCGGCCTTTATTATGTTGCGCTGCTTTACATATGTTACAGCCTCCCTGCCAAGGCCCATATTCCGGCTGCTCCTGGCCTTGACTTCTATAAATACCGTTGTTTCGCCGTCCATTGCGATTATATCCACCTCACAGCCCAGCCGTCTGTAGTTGCGTTCCAGCAGTACAAAGCCCTGCCGTATAAGATACTCCGCGGCAATATTCTCTCCGCGCCTTCCCTTGCTTATCCTGCTGATATCCGGCATAGGCCTATTCTCCCATGAAATTTTTTATGAAGCTGCGCCTGTGTATTGGACAGGGGCCGTATTTTTTAAGCGCCGCTATGTGCTCCGCCGTGCCGTAACCCTTGTTCTTGGCAAATCCGTATTCCGGGTACAGCGCGTCCATCTCTATCATGTAATTGTCCCTTTGCACCTTTGCCACGATAGAAGCGGCGGCGATGAGGTAGCTGAGCGCGTCTCCGTGTATGAGCGGGTGCTGCTCGGCGGATATATCGAGACCGGATATGGCGTCAAGGAGTACCACATCAGGCTTTTTGTCCAGCTTATCAAAGGCCTCCTTGAAAGCTCGCTTGGTAGCGTTGAGTATGTTTATTTCATCTATCTCCGCAGGCTCTCGCCAGCCCGCAGCCACGGACACCGCACTGTCAATAAGCTGGGGATACAGCTTCTCCCTACGTCCGGGAGAAAGCTTTTTGGAATCGTTGACGTATTTTATCAGCGGCTCGGGAGGCAGCACTATGCAGGCAGCCACCACCGGTCCCGCCAAAGGCCCCCTGCCCACCTCGTCCATGCCGCCGGGTAGTATGCCTTTATTCCAGTATTCACGCTCTATTCTGCAAAGCTCTTTGAGCCTTTCGTCTTCATTTTTCCGGGGCATTTTTCTCCTCCCGCGGGTCGTCCAGAGTCACGCGGGCTATCTTGCCAGCCCTGAATTCGTCCAGCACTATATGTGCCGCCCGTTCAGTATCCAATACGCCGCCGCCCAGCACGAAGCCGCGGCTCTTACATACGCCCTCAAGGAGTTCTTCCGGAGCCATATCCTTTTCCAGCTTCTTATACCGCGCCACAAGCTCCTCCGGGCATATCCTCATCAGGTCGAAAAGCAGGCTGGCCGCCAGCCCCTCTGTGTCCATTATGTCGTCCTTTATGGAGCCTATATACGCCACATGTTTGGCAAGCTGAGGGTCCTCAAGCTTGGGCCAGAGCAGGCCGGGGGTATCCATCAGTTCAAGATAAGGCGTTATCTTTACCCACTGCTGTCCCTTTGTTACGCCGGGCTTATCCCCCACCTGCGCCCTGTTGGTTCCGGCGATACGGTTTATGAAGGTGGATTTGCCCACGTTGGGTATGCCCACTATCATGGCGCGGACGGTCTTTTTTACGCCCTTGACGAGGGATTTTTCCACCTTTTCCTTTGCAGCGTTTTCCATCAGCTCCAGTGCGGCCTTTTTCTTTGCGGAGTTTGTGGCCACGAATTCAATTGACTCTATGCCATTCTTTTTATATTCTGTTATCCATGCCTTAGTAAGCGCAGGAGAAGCCAGATCGCTCTTGTTCAGCAGCACCACACGCTTTTTATCTTTAAAAAGACCGTCAAAGTCAGGGTTGCGGGTAGCCCGTGGCGCTCTTGCGTCAACTATTTCAACTACCACATCTATAAGCTTCAGGCTTTCCGTAAGCTGCCTGCGGGCCTTTGCCATATGACCCGGGTACCATTGTATAAGCATATTTTCCTCCGTGAGGTCAAAATTGATAAAATCAGTATATCAGCAAAGCAATACAAAAACCAGAGCAAAGTAAAAGCCCCCGGCGTAAGCGCCGGAGGCCTTTGTGTCTTTTTGTTACTTGGTGACGATGCGCTCCACGATCTTGGCAGCTTTACCAACGCGGTTGCGGAGGTAATACAGCTTAGCCCTGCGAACCTGGCCGTGACGCACTACTTCGATGCGGCCGATACGGGGGCTATGATAGGGGAAAGTGCGCTCTACGCCTACGCCGTAGGATACGCGGCGAACGGTGAAGGTCTCGCGGATACCGCCGCCCTGCATTTTAATCACGATGCCTTCGAAGTTCTGAAGACGTTCGCGGTTGCCTTCCACGACCTTAACGAATACGCGGACGGTGTCACCGACTTCCAGCTTGGGCAGGTCGGTACGGAGCTGTTCTTTTTCCAGTTCTTTAATGATGTTGGACATTTTATTCTCCTTCCTACGGGTGTTCTTACACGACTTTCCGCCGCCATTGGACCAACCGTTGTCACAAACGAAAGTATTATAACACGGCATCTGCCCTTTTGCAAGGTATTTATGCCTGTTTATCTTGATTTTTTAAGGATTGCAGGAATATTTTTTCCTTTTTGCCGAGTTTTTTTTCGTCTATAAGCTCCGGCCTTGTCTTATATGTAGCCTCTATGCTGCGCTCCCGCCGCCATTTGGCTATCAGCGCATGGTTGCCGTTTAGCAGCACCTCGGGTACCGCCATGTCCCTGAACACCGCGGGTCGGGTATACTGGGGGTATTCGAGAAGCCCGTCCGAGAAGGATTCGTCCTCCGCCGACTCCGCGCTGCCCAGCACGCCGGGAATAAACCTGCTGACGCAATCTATTATAACCATCGCAGGCAGCTCGCCGCCGGTGAGCACATAATCGCCTATGGACAGCTCCGTGTCCATCTGCTCCATTGCCCGCTCGTCAATACCCTCGTAATGGCCGCAGAGGAACAGCAGCCTGTCCTTTGCGGCAAGCTCACGGGCTACGGGCACGCTCAGCGTCTTTCCCCGAGGCGCCATGGCGATCCTCAGTGCCTCGTGGTCAGGGTCAACGTCCTCAAGGCAGGAGAATATTGGCTGGGCCATCATAACCATGCCTGCGCCGCCGCCGAATGGGTAGTCATCGGTGTTCTTGTGCTTGGATTCGGAATAGTCGCGGATATTGTGAAGGCGTATGTCCAGTATGCCCTTATCCTTTGCACGGCCCAATATGCTTGTATCCATAGGCCCCGCAAACATCTCTGGAAATACCGTAAGTATATCAATCCTCAAACAGCCCCACCTCCGCAAGCACATCTGCGTAAAGCTCAATACGCTTATTCGCCGCATCGACTTCTTTCAGCAGCTTCCTGAGCGCCGGTACCATAAGCTGCTTTTCGCCCTGAATTACGTAAACGTCGTTTGTGCCGGTTTCAAGCACATCGGTAAGCTTGCCGTAATATGCGCCGTTTGTATCGTATACATCGCAGCCTATCATATCTGCAACGAAATATCTGCCCTCCGGCAGCTTTACGGCGTGTTCCCGGTCCACGGAGATGTAGTGGTTGCGCAGCGTCTCCGCCGTGTTCCGGTCACGGCATACGGAGATAGTCATATATACCGCGTCCGGCTGCACGCTGACGTCTGATACCTCCACCTTCTCATAAGCGCCGCCGCGCTCAAGGTAAGCCTCTCTGAGACCTTTGTATCGGGTAAGATCCTCGGACAAGGGCTGCACCTTAAGGGCGCCGTGTACGCCGTGTGGGCGGGTTATAAGGCCTATGCGCAAATACTCCATTGAGTTTCTCCTGCAAAAAAAAATTTCAATTACGCAAAAAAGTGGTTTTGCCCACTTTTCTGCATATCGCCTCAGACTATCTCTACGACGTACTTTTTGTTTTCCTTTACGGACGCGGCCTTGACTACGGTCCTTATAGCCTTCGCTATGCGGCCCTGCTTGCCTATTACCTTGCCCATATCGTCAGGAGCTACGGTGAGCTCGATTATTGTTGAGTTTTCGCCCTCTTTTACCTCGACCTTGACCTCTTCGGGCTTATCCACGAGGTTCATGGCGATGTATTTTACCAATTCACCCATAGCGTTACTCAAATTATCCGTGGTTATTACTGGATAGCGCCGGACTTCTTAAGCAAGCCGCGTACAGTATCGGTGGGCTGTGCGCCGTTCTTTATCCACTGGGCAGCCTTCTCGTTATCTACCTTCAGCTCAGCGGGATCAGAAGTGGGATTGTAATAGCCGATTTCCTCAACAAAAGCGCCATCGCGGGGAGAGCGGGAATCTGCAACAACGATGCGGTAGAAAGGAGCCTTCTTGGCGCCCATGCGGCGAAGCCTGATCTTTAACATGACTAAATTTCCTCCAAATATTGTTTATAGTTATTTAATATTGAAAGCGGTAACCTGTGGCTTAAAAGCCGAAGGGAAAACGCATCTTTCCTTTTTTGCCGAACTTGCCCGAGCTTAGCTGCTTCATGAGCTTGCGCGAGGACTCGAACTGGTTCAAAAGGCGGTTTACCTCCTGAACCGAGTTGCCGCTGCCCGCTGCGATTCTTCTCCGTCTGCTGGCATTAAGGAGCTCCGGCTTCGCCCTCTCTTTGGGCGTCATGGACTTTATTATGGCCAAAGTCTTTTTTAGCTGCTTTTCGTCTATCTGTACGTTGCCCAGCTTGCCCGCGTCCATGCCCGGAACCATGGATAGCATGCTTCCCATATCCATGTTCTGCATCTGCTCCATCTGCTGCATGAAATCTTCCAGCGTGAACTCGTTGGTCTTTATCTTTTTGGCAAGCTCCTCCGCCTTTTTCGCATCGAAACTCTCCTGGGCCTTTTCTATGAGGGTCATAACATCCCCCATGCCCAGTATGCGGCTTGCCATCCTGTCAGGATAGAAGGGCTCGATATCGGTGAGCTTTTCGCCGTTGCCGCAGAACTTTATGGGCTTTCCGGTAACCTCCCTTACAGACAGCGCAGCGCCGCCTCTTGTGTCGCCGTCCAGCTTGGTGATTATGACGCCGGTAAGCTCCAAGGCGTCGTTGAATGCCTTTGCGGCATTCACGGCGTCCTGACCCGTCATGGCATCGATGACCAGAAGTATCTCGGCGGGGTTCACCGCGTCGCGCACCTTCTCTATCTCAGCCATCATGTCAGAGTCTATATGCAGGCGTCCGGCGGTATCCACTATCACCAGATCCCGCATATTGCGCTTTGCGTACTCTACGGCCTCCCGCGCTGTAATGACGGGATCCTGCGTGCCCTTTTCAAACACCGGCAGGTTGAGCTTTTCGCCCACTACCTGCAGCTGCTTTATGGCAGCGGGCCTGTAAACGTCGCAGGCTACCAGCAGCGGCGACTTTCCGAAGTGCTTCTGGCAGTACGCCCCCAGCTTACCCGCCATGGTGGTCTTGCCCGCGCCCTGAAGGCCGGCGAGCAGTATCACCGAAGGATTCTTCGAGCCGAACTCCAGCTTGGCGTTTGAGCCGCCCATGAGCTTCACAAGCTCGTCGTTTACTATCTTTATCACCTGCTGGCCGGGTGTGAGGCTTTCCAGTACCTCCGCGCCCACCGCGCGCTCGGTGACGGAATTTATGAATTTTTTTACCACAGTAAAGTTTACGTCCGCCTCGAGCAGAGCCAACTTTACCTCCCGCATAGCTTCCTTTACTTCCTTTTCGGAAAGCTTGCCGCGGCCGGAAAGCTTTTTGAATACGTTTTGAAGTTTTGATGAAAGGCCTTCAAATGCCATCTTCGCATATCTCCGTCAAAGTCCTGATCTTTGCCTTTACGGCGGGATCGTGGCAGATATTTTGCAGCTCTTCCAGCCCATTCATCAGCGCCATGCGCCTCTCCATGAGCTTAAGCCTATTCTCATATCCCTCGAGGTTGTCCGCCGCCTTGATTATGGCGTCCCGTACAGCCTGGCGGGAAACTCCCTCCCTCTCGGCTATTTCAGCCAGTGAGCAGTCCTCGTTTACCGACTGGAAAAGTATGGACCGCTGCCGCTCTGTCAGCAGCTCGCCGTATATATCCAGAAGCAGGCCCAGACGCACGTGCTTTTCCAAAGTAAGACCGCCTTTCCACGCCAGCTGTAAAGCATAAGTATTTTACACTCATACTATTATACGGATATTTCTTCTCCTGTCAAGCTTTTTTAGCCGCCTATCATTATGCTTATATTGCCGTGGAGCAGCAGCCGTATTATGCCGCATGCGATAAGGTGGGCGGGATAGTAGATATAAAAGAGCCATTTCATTCCCTTCCAGCTTCCCCGTTCGCCGTTATAGCTTTTAAGAAGCGGTATGGAAAGGGCGGCAAAGAGCTGTACCGCAGCGTATATTTTATCTATAAAGAAGAAATACACTGCAGCGTATACGGCCACCCATACCATCATCCAGGTCATCTGCTTCTTAAAGCTGCCCCGATAGGCGCCGATGTAGAGTATCGCTACGGTCGCTATGCAGCTCCAGTCAGAGCAGAAGGATATAAGGCAAACGAGCACTACTATTACGGCTTTCTGCCAGCCCTTGAATTTGTCGCTGTCGTTCAGCTTGAGCAGCATGAGCCCCCAGAACAGCGACCATATCACGCTGGTCTGGTTAAAGGCGGTCGTAGTGAAGGGAATAAAGGGTATGCCGAAGGCGAAGGTGTAGGCAAAATGCGATATCACCGCGAACAGCAGCAGCCGCAGTGCGTATTTTTTAAAGCTGTGGGTATAGTGATACCCCTCGGCTATGAAAAACCACATTATCGGGGCGGTTATGCGTCCGACGCAGTGCAGGGCAAGCTGCGGCCACCCCGTCTGATACCCCGGCCATATCACCCATGTCAGGTGATCGGCGGTCATGGCGATTATTGCGATAAGCTTCAGCTGGTTTGAGTTCAGTCCTTTTTTAGCGATAGCTTCCATAAGCATAAATCCTCATATAAGTTTTCATGGACAGAATTATAAACCATTTGCGCGCAATTAAAAAGGGGGCAGTTTCGCCCCCGCGTGTTGAACAGCTTATTTTATCACTATGTCGCAGCCCTCCAGCGCGACACTCCTTTCCCCATTTTCGGTATCGCTCCAGCCATACACCGGTCTCAGCACTATGCTGCTTGCCTTCTGCTGCTGGTCTGAGGTCAGAGGTATTTCGAAGTTGAACAATCCCTGTCCGCCATTCGATTCTTTTCCGTCCTTTCCCAGACTCTCCCCATCTACCATTACTTCGTAGTGGAGTCCGTTATATCTGCCCGCATATCCGTATATGAAGGCGCTCTTTTCCGCCTCGCTCCAGCCATCCGGGAATTCATAGGATACGCTCACAGCTATACTTGTGGCATTAAAAGCCGCCTCGGGCTTAACCGTTATCCCGCTTAGCTCCTTTTCGATATTGTATATCCTGTCATTTTCATGGTCGAGCATCGTAAGGGGATACTTCCCGCTGAGCTGTACGCTACTTCTTTCCTTCTTAGAGGTGTTCCTGCCGTCTATATCAAGCTCGAACCGCTGCTCTATTTTGGCTATAGTTGCGAACTGCGCCATAACGTCCACCTTACAGTCCAGTATCCTCGATGTGAATACCGCGCTGTAATGGCCCTCCGGCACGTTGGTTTCCTTCAGGTCATACTCGGTATAGAGTATTATGCCTTTGTCCTCCTTTACCCTTTCGACATCCATTTTCCCATTCGCTGAATCATAGTACCCGTCCTGAGGGTATATGCCAGTAGATCCGAATTCCAATTTGTAAGTATTCGCGCCGCTGCTCAGATACAAAATGTCTCCTTGCCAGTCCAGAGTCGTGCCACCGCCGTAATACCAGAACAGGCTTGGGTCGGTTTCAAGATAGGACATTACGGTGAGCTTGTCGCTTTCCACGAGAACGTCGGTTATCTTGGGCTTTGCCTCCTTGAGCCATTGCCAGTCCTTTGGGTCATACGGGTCAAAGCCGAGGTTTGCCCTCGCCGCGGCGAATTCCGCGGCTTCTTCCGTTTCGTCAAGAGTGTATATGGTATAATCCTGCTCGTTATCCTTCGGAATCTGTATCGCCGCCTCCACATCCGGCATACTCGCCCGGTTCTCCGGCAGCGTGCCTAAGTATTTGTTCCTGTCGAAAAGCCTGCCGAACCAGCCACTCACCGCCTCGCCCACGCTGGGGACCAGCAGAACCGCGCCGATTATAAGCACTACCGCAAATATGGGCGCCAGTGCACGCCAGGGGCGCGCGCCCCTCCTACCGCTTCTTCTTGATTTTTTCATATACTTCTTCTCCCTTTCTTCGGCCTCTGCCCTGAGAAGTATTTCGCCGAGCAGCTCCTCGCGCCGGGAGTCCCGTATGTTAAGCCTGTCCAGAGCCTCAATAAAACGCTTATCCTTCATACCCTTCCTCCTTCAGCGCTTCACGCAAAAGCTTCCGCCCGCTGTGCAGGTACCCCCACACGCTCGCCCTGCTCTTGCCCATTGCCTCGGCTATCTCCCCAGAGGTATAGCCCTCGTAATAGTACATATATACCGCCGTCTTGCATTTGTCAGGAAGCTCCATAACCTGCCGCAGGAGGTCTTCCGAGCTTTCCTCCGCCGGTATGCCCTCAAGCGCCTCATCGCCCAGCTGTACCCGCTTGTTCCAGCCCGACCTCAGGGAATCCCTGCATATATTGGACGCGACGACTATGAGCCACGACTTTTCATGCGCCGCGTTTTCAAACCTGACGGGGCTTTTCATAAGCTTCAAGAAGGTGCTTTGGGCCGCGTCCTCGGCGTCCGCCCTGCTGCCCTTAAAGAACAGCATGCACACCCGGTACACGGCGTCTATGTTGCGCCTGTATATATCCTCCGTCTCTTCCCTTTTCCTCAGGGCTTGATTCAAGGTATCAATCCTCCAGCCAAATGCTTTTTTCTTTCGAAGGCCTTCACCTATAATACGTTTCGCAAAAGCGAATCCTTAAAATAAAAACGGGCTGCATATCACAGCCCATTGCACATTTTGCTTTCATTCTTCGCTAAGCAGCGCTCTTGCGTAATCATCGGGATCAAAGGCCTGCATGTCGTCTATGCCCTCGCCAACGCCGACAAAGCGGACAGGTATTTTCAGCTCTTCCTTTACGGCCACGGCCACGCCGCCCTTTGCGGTGCCGTCAAGCTTGGTAAGTATTATGCCGGTAAGCCCTGCGGACTCTCCGAAGGCTCGCGCCTGAGCTATTGCGTTCTGGCCGGTGGTGGCGTCAAGCACCATCAGCGCCTCCACAGGCACGCCGGGCAGCTCCCGGTCCAGCACGCGGCGCATCTTCTCCAGCTCGTTCATGAGGTTTTTCTTATTGTGCAGCCTGCCCGCCGTGTCGCAAAGCAGCATATCCCGGTTTCGCGCCTTGAATGAGGCCGCCGCGTCGAACACTACCGCCGCGGGGTCCGCGCCTTCGCCGTGCTTTATTATTGGCACGCCGGCACGCTCGGCCCATACGGTGAGCTGCTCGGCAGCGGCTGCGCGGAAGGTATCCGCCGCCGCAAGGACTACGTCCCTGCCCTGATTTTTATAATACGCAGCTATCTTGCCCAACGAGGTAGTCTTCCCCACGCCGTTCACGCCGACCACCATTATCACGGCCCTGTCCGTCCCGTCGAGAAATGGCTTTTCGGGCCGCATGAGATCCGCCAGCAGGCTTATAAGCTCCTTGCGCGCCTCGGAACGCTCCTTGATCTTCTTTTCGGCCACCGCATCCCTAAGGCCGCTGAGCAGCTTATCGGTGATCGCCATGCCTACGTCTGCCATTATGAGGGCTTCCTCCAGCTCCTCGTAGAATTCGTCGTCTATGCCGGAGCCTGTGAATATAGCCGCTATGCCGCTGCCTGTCTTGGAAAGCCCCTGCCTGAGCTTATCAAAAAAGCCCGCCATTTGTATTTCCTCCTTTTTGGGTATTATGCGGATTCGGTAAATTTTGCAGATACCACCTTGGATACGCCCCGCTCCTCCATTGCCACGCCGTAAAGCGAGTCACACACCGCCATGCTGCCCTTTCTGTGTGTTATTAATATGAACTGGGTGTCATCGGAATAGTTGCGCACATACTCCGCAAAATTCGTAACGTTAGCATCGTCCAGCGCAGACTCTATCTCGTCCAGTATGCAGAAAGCCGTGGGCTTCAGCTTGAGTATGGCGAACAACAGCGCTATTGCGGTAAGCGCCCGCTCGCCGCCGGAGAGCAGCGACAGCAGCTGCAGCTTCTTGCCCGGGGGCTGTGCGATTATATCTATATCGCAGTTGAGTATGTCGTCCTTGTCGGAAAGAATCAGCTCTGCCCTGCCGCCGCCGAACAGCTCCACAAATACCTGCGAGAAGTTCTGCTGTATAAGCGCGAACTGCCTGCGGAACTCCTCCTCCATGGTGGAGACAAGGTCGGTTATGAGCACCTGCAGGTCAGCCTCCGCCTTGGTGAGATCCTCATACTGGGCATTCAGCTCATCGTAGCGCTCCTTGACGTTCTTATAGTCCTCTATGGAACCTACGTTCACGTCGCCCAGAGCGCGTATCGCCGCCTTCAGCTCGTCTACCCTGATGTGAGATGCGGTTATGGCTATCTGCCGCCGCATGGGCTGGGCGTTCTCATAGGTGAGCTCATAATCCGACCATATCCTGTCCTGCATATTCTGCAGCTCCAGCTGCGCCTTGCTCAGGTTCAGCTCCGCCCTATGGCTGCGCTCCCTTATGTCGTTGAGCTCTGAGGAAATATTGTCCCGCCGCTCACGCAGCTCGTCTATGGAGTTAAGGCGCTTTGCCCGCTCCTCCTCCATGGTATGAAGCTGATCCGTTAGCCTGTCCACGTCCATGCGCTCGGAGGATATACTGTCATCCAGCGCGGCAACCTGTGCTTGCAGCTGAAGGAAGCTTCTGCTGCCCTGCTCTATCTCATCCTTGCTGCGCTTTATGGCAGCCATAAGGCCACTGGCCTCGCGTTCCATGCGCTTTGCCTCGTTTTCAGCGGCGTTTGCCTCTTTCTCGAGGGCCATCAGGGCTACCTTCTGCTCGGTAGCCTTGTCGTTCACATTTGCGGCTTCCGCCCGGAGCTTATTCAGATCTTCCTGAAGCTTCTTTATGTCGTCCTGGCTTGCCACATTGCCCTGCTCCCACTGAGAGCGGTCCTCGTTGGCCTCACGGTACTGCTCGTCTATATTTTCTATGCTGTCGTTTATCTGGGCCAGCTCAAGCCTGGCCTGCTCCATCTCGTCCCTGTTTTCCTCTACGTACTTCTGCACCACGTCCACCTTTTCGCGGTGCGTGGCAAGCTCTACGTCCGCCGCGTGCAGCGCCTCGGACGCCTGTTCCACGGCCTCGCCGGCACGGGCTATATCCCGCTCCAGCCCTTCACGCTCGGATTTGGACCTTTCAAGCTGCTCCCGCTGCTTTTTCAGCGCCGCCGTTATGGTCTCTATCTCCCTCTCGCGGCCTATCAGGCTGAACTCCCGCTTTTGGGTGCTTCCGCCGGTCATGCTGCCGCCGGGGTTTATTATATCGCCCTTTAATGTAGCTATTCTGAAGGACGACCTCGCACGCTTGTTTATGGCGATGCCTGCGTCAAGATCCTTCACCACTATCGTGCGGCCAAGAAGGTTTTCAAATATGCCCCTGTATCTCTCATCAAAGGATACGAGGTCGGAGGCTACGCCTATAAAGCCCTCCACGTTGCACATTGACCTTTCGTCATTGCTCAGCAGCCTCGGGCGCATGCTGGAGACCGGCAGCATGGTCGCCCTTCCGTACTGCCTTGAGCGCAGGTATCCTATCACCTGCTTTGCGTCCTGCTCGGTAGGGGTAACTATGTTCTGCAAAGCGGAACCAAGCGTCATCTCTATTGCGCTCTCGTACTCGCAGGGGACTCGTATAAGTTCCGCCACCACGCCCTCTATGCACTTGCCAAGGAGGGGGTCCCTTGCTGCGTCCCTGAGAACGTTCCGGACGCTTGAGTAATATCCCTCGTAGGCACGCTTCATCTCCTGAAGCACCTTTATCCTTGAGCTTTCCGCCTCTATCTGCTGCTCAAGGGCGCGGATATTTTCACTATCCTGCTTTAGCTGTGCGTTCAGCTCGTTAAGGTGGGCTATCGCCGCCATGCGTTCCGCGTTTTTGCCATCGTAGCCCTGCTTTATCTCGCTGTAGCTGCCGAACACCTGATCATATTCGTGGGAGAGCTTCTCGCCCTCCTCGGCTATAGCCGCCATCTTCTGATTTATGGAGTCTATGCGGCCAAGCAGCGTTGTTTTTATGGCCTCTAATCTCGAAAGCCTGCTCTTTGCATCGGACAGGCGGTTCATGGCCTCTATCATGCTGTTCTTCTGGCTTTCCAGAAGCTGTTCTTTGTCCGATATTTCCGCCTGTATGCCGGCAAGCTGCTTTTCTATCCCGGCAAGCTTTGCTCTCTCGCGCTGCTTCGTCTCCTCCGTGTCGCTGCTCCGGGCGGAAACCTCCGCCATGGATTTCTTCAGTTCCTCCAGCCTGACTCTGTCCTCTCCGGCGGCATTCTCAAGGCGCTCCCTTTCCCTGGCAAGGTTAGCCATTCGCTCCCGGGCCACCTTTGCCTCGCCTGTGCGGTTCTCCACGCCAGTCGTTGCAGTCAGCAGCTTTGACTGTATCTCGCCTATGGCAGCATTGAGACTGCGCTCCTTTTCCTCTTCGGCGCTGCAGTCTGCGGCAAGCGCGGCCTCAATGCCTGTGGACTGCCGTATAGCCTCGGCGTACTGCGCCATGCTGTCGTTCAAAGTAGTTATTCGCTCATTGAGCTTATCGTACTGATAGAGGAACACGTTCACCTCTATCTCCTTCAGCTCGTCCCTAAGCTTCAGATACTGTCTCGCCGCGGCGCTCTGCTCCTCGAGAGGGCCTATCTGGCGGCTCAGTTCCTCAAGTATGTCGTTGAGGCGAACCAGGTTTTTTCTCGTGTTTTCCAGCTTGCGTTCGGCCTCTTCCTTGCGCACCCTGTATTTCATCACGCCCGCAGCCTCCTCAAAGGCGTTTCTGCGGTCGTTTGATTTGTTGGAAAGTATCTCCTCTACCTTGCCCTGGCCTATTATGGAATAGCCTTCCTTGCCTATGCCGGTATCCCGGAAAAGCTCGCCTATGTCCTTCAGCCTGCACTGTGTATTGTTGATAAGGTATTCGCTTTCGCCGCTCCTGTAAACCCGCCGGGTAACACTGACCTCAGCGAAATCCGTAGGCAGCCTGCCGTCCGAGTTGTCGAATACCAGCGTCACCTCGCAGAAGGACTGGGGCTTCCGCTGCTCGGTGCCGTTAAATATGACGTCCTCCATCTTGTTGCCGCGGAGCACCTTTGCGCTCTGCTCGCCCAAAACCCAGCGGACGGCATCGGCTATGTTGCTCTTGCCGCTGCCGTTGGGACCTATGATAGCCGTTATTCCTTTTTCGACCTGAATCTCGGTCTTTTTAGCGAATGATTTAAATCCGTTGATCTCTATTTTTGTTAACCGCAATATTCCAACCTCTGCGCCAATGTCGGCTTATTATATTACAGCAGTCCGAGGCCCTCCAAGGTGGCCTTGGCCGCCCTCTGCCCCGCCTCCTGCTTGCTTCCGCCGCTGCCTACTCCCTTCGGCTCCCCGGCTATGACCGCCTGAAGGGTGAATACCCTTTGATGGTCCGGGCCGGAGGTGTCTATAAGGTCATACGTTACGTTGCCCTGATGCTGCTTCTGCACATGCTCCTGCAGCAGCGTCTTATAATCCTTGGTGTTCACGTTGCGCACCGCGCGCTCTATATGGCCCTCCACCGCATGCAGCACCAGCCTTTTTGCCTCTCCCATGCCGCCGTCCAGAAATACGGCGCCTATCACCGCTTCCATTGCGTCCGCCAGTATAGACGGCTTGCTCCTGCCGCCCGAGTGCTCCTCGCCATGGCTAAGCAGCAGATAATTACCCAGGCCGAAGCCTACGGCCGATTTATGCAGCGCGCCCTCGCATACCGAAAGGGAGCGCACTCTCGTCATCACGCCCTCGTTCAGCTCAGGGTATTCCTTGTAGAGCTTTTCGCTCACGCAGAGCTCCAGCACTGCGTCACCCAAAAACTCCAGCCTTTCATTGTGTACGCTGCCGTTGCCGTCACCCTTCACATAAGACGTATGTGTAAGGGCCGTATTCAAAAGCTCTGTGTCTTTAAATTTATAGCCAATTGCCGCTTGCAGCTCATTGAGCTTTTGCAGCCTCGCAAATTCCAGCTCCATTTGCTTCCTCCATACCAAAGTACCCGCATCCACCATAAGATGCGGGTACTGTTTGAAGTATAGTTATTTGTTCATTACCCTTAATATATCGCCTACAGTATGTACGTTTGGCAGTTCCTCCTCGGGAACCTGAATTCCATACTCCTGCTCAATATCCATTATAAGCTCCACAACGTCAAGTGAATCGGCCTTGAGGTCTTCCACAAGCCTGGAATCCATGGTTATGGACTCCTCGGGGATATCCATCTGCCTGGAGAGCATTTCGCGAATCTTTTCAAAAGTCATATATAATACCGCCTTTCTGATTATACCAATAAGCAACTATAGTTTAGCCGCATATTATTTTGATGTCAATCCTCTATTCAGTCCGCTACCTCGGGCAGCGACTTTATGGCGCGGCGTATGGTTTCGTTGGTGCCGCTGGAAGCAAAGCTCCGCGCCTGACCCAGCGCCGCCGCAAATGCCTTGGCATTTGAGCTGCCGTGTGCCTTTATCACACCCCCGTCAATACCCAAAAGGGGCGCCCCGCCGTACTCGGTATAATCCATTACCTTTTTGAAGCGCCTGAAGGCGGGCTTCGCCATTGCAGCGCCCAGCTTGCTGCGCGTATCTGCCATGAGCTCTTTTTTGAGCATACCCATTAACGTGGCGGCAAGGCCCTCTGTATATTTAAGGACGATGTTTCCCGCGAAGCCATCACAGACTATGGCGTCAAAGTCGCCTGAGAGTATCTCCCTCGCCTCGCAGTTTCCGGCAAAGTTCACCGGGGTCTGCTCAAGTAACTTATAGGCAGCCTTGGTAAGCTCGTTTCCCTTTTCGGCTTCCGCGCCGTTGTTGAGGAGGCCCACTCTGGGGTTATCCACACCCATTATGTCGTGCATGTACGCAGACGCCATCACGGCAAACTGCTGAAGGTACGAAGGCTTGCAGTCAACGTTTGCGCCGCAGTCCATTATAAGCACACAGCCCTTTTCCGCCGGGAACACCACTCCTATGGCCGGACGCTTTACTCCCTCTATGCGCTTTATTATGAACGTGGCTCCCGCAAGCACCGCGCCGGTGCTGCCTGCCGATACCACGCAGTCAGCCTTCTTGTCGCGCACAAGCTCCATGGCTTTTACGAGGGAGGAGTCCTTCTTTTTGCGTATGGCGAAGGTCGGCTGCTCGTCGCAGGATATTATTTCGGGTGCGTGAAGAATATCCACACGTGCACCATCATACTGATACTTTCCAAGCTCAGCCTTTATTCGCTCCTCGTCGCCGCAGAGGGTAACGGACATATCGGGATACTTTTTCAGGGCATCTATGCAGCCTTCTACTACCGCCTCCGGGGCATTGTCGCCGCCGAAAGCATCAACAGCTATTCTCATCTGTCGTCTCCTAATATAATACTAAGGAATATTATACAATATTTTTAACTAAAACAAAAGAGGCCCTTTTATCGGGAGCCCCTTGAGTTTTAAAATTTTCAGGCGATATTAGTCCTTATCCACTGCAACTGCCTGCTTGCCGTCGTAATAGCCGCACTTTTTGCATACACGATGAGCCAGCTTGGGCTCATGGCACTGCGGACATTCCACGATACCGGGAACGGTCAACTTCCAATGGGCTCTACGCTGGTCGCGCCTTGCCTTAGACGTTTTTCTCTTAGGGACTGCCATGGTTACACCTCCTTATCGTGATACAACAGCTGCTCCAGAGCGGAGAAAGGATTTTCCTTCTCTTTCTCTCTAACACAGGAACACTGAACTGTGTTCAAATCGCACCCGCAAACCGGGCAAAGCCCCTTACAATCCTCGCTGCACTTGCTGAAAACAGGCAGATTGAGGAATAAGTCGTCAAGGAGCATCTGGCTGACATCCAATTCCTCGCCGGTGTAGCCGTAGCATTCGCTGTCCGGCTCCGGCTCCCGGAGAAAGCGCTCGTCGAAGTCGAAGGTAAGCTCCTCGATGAAGGGCTTGCCGCAAAGGGCGCACTCGGAGTCAAGCTTTGTGGTGGCCGTACCCTTGAAGCTGAAGCCCTCGCCGTCAAAGAAGTACTCGCCCTCTACCGTAAGCGGAGCGGCGAATTTAAGCTCCCTGCCGAGATATTCCTGCCTGTCGAGGATCACATCCTCATGGCATCTGCCTATCCGGCCCGGCTGCTTGAGTTCCTGTGCAACGTTAAGCTTCATACTTATCCTTTCAAGAGCACACCTTATGTATTTTATATAAAAGGCGTTAATTTGTCAACTGGTTATTTTGTGACGAGCCTTGCGGTATCCCTTGCGATGGTCATTTCCTCGTCGGTGGGGATAACAAAGATCTTTACCTTGCTCTCGGGCTTGCTTATGCAGACTTCTTCGCCCCGGGGACAGGTCATGTTGTAATCGAAATCGGCTACTATGCCCATGTACTCCATATCCTTGAGGATGTCCCTGCGCACCTCGCGGTCGTTCTCGCCTACGCCGGCAGTGAATACGATAGCGTCAGCACCGTTGAGGGCTGCCGCGTATGCGCCGATGTACTTCTTTACGGCATATACGAACATATCGAGGGCCAGCTTGGCGCGCTCATCGCCCTTCTCTGCGGCGGCGCCCAAATCGCGGAAGTCGCTGGAGATGCCGGAGATGCCCAGCATACCGCTCTTCTTGTTCATGTAGGTATCCATCTCCTTGGCGGTCATGCCGGTCTTATCCATCAGGAAGGGCATGATGGCGGGATCGATGCTGCCGCAGCGGGTACCCATGGGAAGGCCCTCAAGAGGGGTAAGTCCCATGGAGGTATCCACGCACTTGCCGGCCTTGGAGCAGCTAACGCTGGAGCCGTTTCCCAGATGGCAGGTAATGACCTTTGCATTGGGGTTGCCCAGCAGCTCAAGGGCACGGCCGGTGACGTACCTGTGGGAGGTTCCGTGGAAGCCGTAACGGCGTACCTTATAGTTCTCGTATGCCTCGTAGGGCAGAGCGTACATATAATGAGACTTCTCCATGGCCATGCCCCAGCCGGTATCGAATACCGCTACCATGGGTACGCCGGGCATAACGGCCATGCAGCCGCGGATGCCCATAAGGTTGGCGGGATTGTGGAGAGGTCCGAGAGGAATGCAGTCCTCAATTGCCTTAAGAACTTCGTCGTCGATGAGGATAGGATCATACAGCTTCTCGCCGCCATGGAGCACGCGATGGCCCACCGCGTCTATCTCACTCATGTTCTTTATTACGCCGATCTCGGGATCCGCAAGAACCTCCAGAACCATGGCGATAGCGTCCTCGTGGTTCTTCATGTCCTGCTGCTTCTCGTACTTGTCGCCCTTGGCGGACTTGTAGGAGATCATGGAGCCGGGTATTCCTATGCGCTCACAGATGCCCTTTGCTATCACGCTGCTGTGATCGAGATCGATGAGCTGATACTTCAGGGAAGAGCTGCCTGCGTTGATTACGAGAATTTTCATTTATGTTTTTCCTCCGATAATGATTACATATTCTGTGCCTGAACGGCGGTAATGGCAACGACGGATACTATATCGTCAACGCTGCAGCCGCGGGACAGGTCGTTGATGGGCTTTGCGAAGCCCTGGCAGATGGGGCCTATGGCCTCTGCGCCTGCCAGACGCTGAACCAGCTTATAGCCGATGTTGCCCGCCTGCAGGTCGGGGAAGATCAGTACATTGGCCTTGCCGGCAACAGGGCTTCCGGGGCTCTTGAGCTGGCCGACTTTTTCGACCAGAGCAGCATCCGCCTGAAGTTCGCCGTCCACGTTAAGCTCGGGAGCAAGCTCGTGTACCAGCCTGGTAGCTTCCGCTACGCGATCCACGTTCTCGTGCTTGGCGCTGCCCTTGGTGGAGAAGGAAAGCATGGCTACGCGGGGCTCCATTCCGCAAAGCGCCTTTGCGCTCTGTGCGGAGCTGATGGCTATGGCGGCCAGCTGCTCTGCGGTAGGGGCGATATTTACCGCGCAGTCGCCAAATACCAGCACGCCATTGTCACCGTAGGCCTTGTTGGGAACTTCCATGATAAAGCAGCTGGAAACGGTGGATACGCCCTTTGCGGTCTTTATTATCTGGAGGCCGGGGCGGAGTGTGTTGCCGGTGGTATTTATAGCGCCGGAAACGAAGCCGTCAGCCTTGTCATCGTAAACCATCATAGCGGCGAAAAACAGGGGGTCGAGCATGGTCTTCTGCGCCTGCTCAAGGGTAACGCCCTTCTTTGCGCGCATTTCAGCGAACTTCTCGCAGTATCCGGGATACAGCTCAGAGGCAGCCGGGTCGATCATTGCAATGTCGTCCACGTTCACGTTGAACCTGGCAGCGGCAGCCTTGATATCCTCGCTTTTGCCGATAAGGGTAACCTTGGCGATGCCCTGATCGGTTATCAGCCTTGCGGCCTGAACGGTACGCTCCTCACTTCCCTCGGGAAGCACTATGTGCTTTACGTCAGCTTTTGCTTTTGCTTTGATGGTGTCGATGATAGACATTATTCCGTCTCCTTTCAAAAATCTGCTTTATGATACTTCCGTTATAAGCATACCTAGACTTTTGTATTATAGCATAAGTTTTCCAAATACAACAGCGCATAAACAAATTTCCCGCTTATTTTTCCCCTTTTCCCCCGGGCTTGGCTATCGTATAATGTAAGCATGAAATCAGTGGGAATAATAGCCGAATACAACCCCTTTCACAACGGCCACGTCTATCAGCTGCAAAAAGCCAAAGAGGCGTCCGGTGCCGATTTTGCCGTTGCCGTAATGAGTGGTGACTTCGTGCAGCGGGGCGAGCCCGCCATGTTCGAAAAGCGGCTTAGGGCCAAGTGGGCCCTCGAGAACGGCGCGGACATGGTCATAGCGCTGCCCGCTCCCTTTGCCCTTGCCAGCGCCGAGGCATTTGCTCTCGGCGGCGTAACGCTGCTTTCAAGAAGCGGCATAGCGGATTCCATAGCCTTCGGCAGCGAATGCGGCGATACGGATCTCCTTTGCCGCGCTGCGGACGTGCTGAACAACGAGCCGGACGAGTTGAAGGCGCTTATAAGGTCAAACATATCCCGGGGCCTTTCTTACCCTGACGCCAGGGCGCGCGCCTTCGGTGAGTACCTTCCTCCCGAGCTTGCATCAGTGCTTTCTTCCCCAAACGACATACTTGGCATAGAATATATCCGCGCCATACGCCGCATTGACGCCACTCTGCAGCCCATCGCCATAGGCCGCACCGGCGTTGCCCACGACAGCGCCCACACCTGCGGCGGATTTACCAGCGCGTCAAATATACGGCGATTGATCGTCTCAGGCGAATCGGAGCACATAAAGTCTTATATTCCAGAAGGCATTTACGAAGATATGCTCAGCGTTTTGGGTCGCACCGCCCCCATTATGCTGCAAAGCCTCTCCCGGGAGACCGTATATGCCCTGCGCCGCATGAGCAAGGAACAGCTCAAGTCGCTGCCTGACGTAACGGAAGGCCTTGAAAACCTGCTCTATTCCGCCTGCCGTAAATACGCTGATATCGGCTCCGTACTCGCCGCGGTAAAAAGCCGCCGTTACACCATGGCCCGCCTCAAGCGCATATGCATGTGCGCCCTGCTCGGCATTTACGGCAGCCCCATGAAAAAGCTGGACAGCCTGTTCATACGCGTGCTTGGCATACGCCGTGAAGCGCAGTCTCTCCTCTCCGCCCTGCACGAAAAATCAGAGCTGCCCGTGTTCACACGCTACGGAGACGTATCAAAGCTCAATGAAAGACAATCGGAGCTTATGACGCTGGAGGTGCGCTGCGCCGACATAGCGGCATTGGGCAGGCCCTCTCCATCACCTGTGAAGTCCGACTTTTCCTATCCTCTGATTATAGTTTGACCACCGCTCCGCATACACATAACTGACCGTATGCGGAGGTGTTATCTTGAAAAGGCTCGTCACATATTCAGTATGCGCGCTTTGCTGCTGCGTATTGTTCCTGTACAGCCCTGCCGCCGTCTCATGGGCTTCGGCAGGCTTTTTGATCTGGCGCGATTCACTGCTGCCCGCCCTGCTGCCATTTTTCGTTTGCGCCAGCGTAATGCAGAATGCCGGCGTATCCGGCAGGCTGGAGCGCGCCTCGCTTATATTTCTGTCCCTCATCTCCGGCGCGCCGGCCGGGGCAAGGCTGCTGTCAGGCTACGGCGAGCCAGACGCCCGCTCCGCCGCCATACTCAACAACGTCAGCCCCATTTTCATATACGCCTCCTTCTGCTCCGGCATGGTCGGCTGCCCGCGGCTTGCGCTTTACATACTTCCGGCGCAGTTTTTATCCGCAGCAATAATGCTCATCCTCTTTCCCATACGCATAAAGCCCCGCCCGCAGGCATCCTGTCCCTCTCCCCTGCGCCTCCTGTCGAACGCCCTGCAAAGCAGCGTTTCCGCAATGCTTAACATATGCGCGGCTCTGGTGTTTTTCTCGGCGCTCATGGGCGGATTCGGAGCCATGCTGGGCGCAGGCATTAGCGGCTCCCTGTCAGGCGCTGTGCTGTACGGAATGCTGGAAATGGCAGGCGGAAGCGCGGCGTTGAGCAAGCTCGGCATAGGTATGCGGCCCCTTGGAACCGCCGCGGCATTCGTTTTTTCCTTCGGCGGGCTGTGCGTCTACGCCCAGTCGCTGACTTTTGCCCCGCTGCCCTTCCTCCGCTATTTTTCTACGAAGCTTATGCAAGGCGCCCTTTCCGCAGCCATAGCCTATATTTTTCTCACGCTGTTTCCGCTGCCGCAGCCGGTGTACCGTTCCGTCACGGCGGATACGCTGCTGCACAATACGCTGTCCATTGCCGCGGCGCTGGGCGCTATGCTCATGGCGCTGTCCGTAGTGATGATGATAGGGGCGGCGGGGCGGTACAGAAGGGCAAAAAGAAAAAGCGCCCCGAATTGAATCGGAGCGCAATAAAGCTCAGGCTTTAGTCGTCAAAATCGTCATCGTCTTCGTCGTCGAAGTCGTCATCATCGAAGTTCTTGTGCTTCTTGAACAGGCCGAACAGGAAGCCGCCCTTCTTGTCGTCCTCTTCCTCGTCGTCATCGTAATAATCGTCATCGTCCTCGTCGTCGATGTTGTCTACGGGCTCGGCTGCCTTGCGCCTGCCGCGGTTGCTCTCGGATACAGAGTTGCGGGGCTCGGGCTTAGGCTGGGGAGATACCGGCTTGCGTGCGGGCTGCGCCGCGGCGGCAGCAGAGGCTGCCGTCTGCTGCTGTACGCTTGCCATTACGTCATCTGCGCTCATTGCCGGCTTTGAGGGCTGTGTGAACTGCTGTATAGGCTGTACGGGAGTGGCTACTCTCGCCCTTGCGCCCAGATCCTTGCGATTTACGTTGACCAGATTCTTGTACTCGTCGAGGAACCTTTCGAGATCTGCCAGTATGTCGTCGGCATAGGTCTTGGCATTCTCGAATACCTCGTTAGCATTGTACTCAGCCTTTGCGGCAAGGAGCTGTGCCCTCTTTTGGGCCTCCTGATATATCTCGTCCTCGGCGATGAGACGTTCGTACTCCTCACGGGCCTTTTCGAGCACCAGGTTGGCTTTGTTCTGCGCCTCTGCCACTATGGCGTCAGCTTTGGTATTGGCAGCGTCTATGGTCTCCTGCGCGGTGTCGTTTGCACTGTCTATGGTATTCTGAGCCTCTATCATAAGGCTGTTGGCCCGGCGTATATCCTCCGGAATAGTGGTCTTAAGGTCGCCCAGAAGGTCAAAAACCTCCTCAACGTCCACGGTGCGCTTGGTTGCGCTGCCGGAGAGCTTGGGTTTGGGGCTGTTCTCTATAAGATCCTCAAGCTGATCTATAATGTCGTAAATTTTGAGGTTCTGCATATTATTGCTCATCGCTTAATCAACCTTTCTGCGATTTTATTTTTTATTGCGTCGGGCACCAGCCCGTCGATATCCTTTCCGTAGGAAGCCATCTCCTTAACCGCGCTGGAGCTTATGAACTCAAGCTCCGGCCTTGCCAACAGATAAACAGTCTCTATATCGGGCCTCAGGAACTTATTTGCCCCCTCCATTGACCTTTCGTATTCAAGGTCGCTGCCGTTCCTTATTCCGCGTATTATGGCAGCGGCGCCCTTCTGCCTTGCGAAATCCACCGCAAGGCCGCTGTATGCCTCGGCGCAGACGTTGTTAAGTCCCTCCGCCCTTGCCGCCTCCATAAGCAGCCCGCACCGTTCATCGGCGGTAAAGACAGGCTTTTTGTTGGGGTTTGTCAATACCGCTACATATACCATGTCGAAAAGCTCCGCGGCTCGCATGAATATATCCATGTGGCCCAGCGTAGGCGGGTCAAAGCTCCCGGTGCATACGGCTGTTCTCATTATTGCCTCTCTCTTATGAAGGAAATTGCGGTAAGCTCGCCATAATGGCGCACATCGTATATCTCCAGCTTGTCGTGTTCTATCATTGGCGGCAGCTTTGAGTCGTACTCAAGAGCTATTATGAAGCCATCCGCCAGCAGTCCCTTATCGTAAAGCGTTGCCGCAGCTTTATCGGATATGCCTGCGCCATAGGGCGGGTCTATGAATACTATGTCGAACCTGTCGCCCCGGAAAGCCATCATGGATACCGCCCGTTCCCAGTCACAATGATATACTCGGCACTTATTCCCATAGCCCAGTTTTTTTATGTTGGCGTTGACTATGTCTATGCTTTCCCTCGCACTGTCGCAGAATACGGCGCTTTCCGCGCCCCGTGAAACCGCCTCAAGCCCCAGCGCCCCGGAACCGGCGAAAAGATCCAGCACTCTTTTGCCGTATATGTCGAATTGGAGTATGCCGAACAGCGACTCCTTTACCCTGTCCAGCGTAGGCCGCGTATCCAACCCCTTTGGGGCGGAAATGGCGCAGCCTCTTTTATCTCCTGCGATTATCCGCATTTACACCTCCAAATACAGCTATTGTATATTTTAACATTATAAAGCCTTCCTAACAAGGATATTTTTGTTTAATTAACAATATATCCCAAATTCGCAGGCCACCGCGTCCATTTTAACGTCCCGGTTCTCCCTGGGGACCCGCTCCGTCATCTGCTCCTTCAGCGCGAGGCCCAGTTTGAACGCGGCGGCACCGTTGAGCAGCCTGTCATAGTATCCGCCGCCCCGGCCCAGCCTGTAAAGATCCCTGTCAAAGGCCAGCCCGGGCACTATTATAAGCTCTATCCGGTCGATCGTTATCCGCTCGGACCGCTCCCTGTCCGGCTCTGTTATCCCGTATGCGCCCCTCACAAAGCAGCTTCCATCGGAGGGTATATACAGTTCAAGACCGCCATCCCCGCTGCAAACGGGATAAGCGACGTTTTTGCCCATGCTGGCCGCGGCTTTTACCAGCTCAGCGGGGTCGCACTCCCCCGGCAGCGCCCTGTAGCTGAGTATTGTCCGTGCATTTTTGAATGCGATCAGTCCTGCCGCCAGCTTGCAGGCCGAGGCCGACTGACGCTTTATTTCTTCCTTTGAAAGCGCCGCGACGCGCCGCTTTATCTCGCCGCGCAGAGCCGCCTTTTCTTCCTTTATGCTCAACGTCAGCCCTCCAATATTGCCTGCGCCACGGCAATATCCTTTATGTGAGATATGCTCACATGCAGCATTCTGCCGCCCATACCGTTCATAAGCTTAAGTGCCTTTCCTGAAAGCGCGGCGAGAGGCCCGCCCTTTTCATTATGGGTTATCTCTATTTCCCTCCATTCGATAATGCCTATTCCTGTGCCCAGCGCCTTTGCTACAGCCTCCTTTGCGGCAAATGCCCCCGCTATGCGCTGGGGGTCGTTATTGCAGGACTTAAGCCTTTGCCGCTCAGTTTCCGTGAACACGCGCTCCATAAAGCCCTCTTTTGCCGCGGCCCGCTTTACCCTTTCTACCTCAATTATGTCTATGCCCGTGCCAAGTATCATTCGGCGCTCCTTACGGCGTCCAGTATAGCGGCAGATACCGCTCTCACCCCCGCTACCAGTACCGGCAGCAGCTCACACTCCCTTTCGCCAGTGGACATTGCAAAGAAGGTATCTCCGTCCAGCGAGGTATGCACGGGGCGTATGGTCATGGCCAGCCCGTCGTGTGCCATTGAAGCCAGCTTGTTTGCTTCCTCCCGGGTGAGCTTTGCATTGGTCGCCACCACGCCTATGGTGGTGTTGCCGAAGGCCGCCTGCCCCAGAGCTGCTGAATCCATGCAGGGTGTGAGCTTGCCGTCCATATTCGCTGCGGCCACCAGCTCTCCCGTCTCCGGGTCGTATATGTCGCCCAGCGCATTCACTACGGCTATCGCCCCCACCTTTACCCCGTTTTCCAGCTCTATACAGGCTGTACCGAGGCCGCTGTTCACTGAGTACCTGCTCCCGAAAGCCTTTGCCACAGTAGCGCCGGTGCCTGCGCCTATGCTGCCAGATGGGGTGGAATCCTTAGCGTCTTTGCATGCGGCATAGCCCTCCGCCTTGCCGGGGCGCACCTTGGGGTCCCCCACGCCAAGATCGAATATGACCGCCGCAGGGACTATGGGAACTACTCCAATTCCCACGTCTACGCCAAGGCCCTGCTCCTCAAAGTACTGCATGGCTCCGCTTGCCGCATCCAGCCCGTATGCGCTGCCGCCGGAAAGCATTATTGCCTGAACCCTTTCTACGGAATTGTATCCCCTTAGAAGGTCTGTCTCTCTTGTGCCGGGCGCACTGCCGCGAACATCGACTCCCGCCACCGCCCCTTTTTGGCAAATAACGGCAGTGCAGCCGGTTCTTGCCTTTTTATCCGTATAATGGCCTACAGTTATACCCTTAATGTCAGTGATACTTCCGCTCATATTATTCCTCGTCCTCTCCGTCGCTCTCTATGGGACAGTCTATGGCGCCTATCAGCTCCTCCACGCTGTCGCGTATCACGCCGAAGTCATAGCCTCGGCCAGCCAGCCTTCTTACAATTCTTTGCCTTCTGTCGTATTCCTCCAGTCCCTCGAACTGACGGTAAAACTTCTCCGCCACGGCCATGGCGTTCCGTCTTTCCACATCGTCGGTCACCTGCTCCATGGCGGCGTCTATGTCGTCGGCGCTAAGGTAATGAGTGCGCAGCTGCTCTTTAAGCTTTCTCCTGCTCAGCGGCTTCGTTGCAAGGCGGGTGGAGACGAAATCCGCCGCGTACCTGACATCGTCAAGGTATTTCAGCTCCTTGAGCCGCTCCACCGCGGCGTACACCTCGTATTCTCCGTAGTTCTGGCCGTCAAGGTAGTTTTCCGTCTCCCGCACCGTCCTCGGCCTCGAGGTAAGATAATCCAGAGCGGAATCCATAGCCGATTTACCCGTTTTTTTCTTCTTCATCTATTCTCCTCATAGTAAGTTTCAACGTACTCCGTCAGATAATATAATTGCGATGCGCATCGCAGACTAAAAAAACGGAGGTTATAAATGACACAAAACGACACGAACTCCTTTATGAAGCAGACCGAACCGGTCAACTACAAAATGGAGACAGCCCAGTCCATGATGGACACCAAGAACCTGGGCATAATACAGGACCAGATGTACCATGAGGCCCTTGCCTACAAGAAGAGCAGGATATACGCCGAAATACTCAGCGAGCAGCCCCTCAAGGACATGGCAAACCGTTTTGCCCAGCACCACAAGCAGCACTTTGACGCGCTGCAAAGCTACCTGGACAGCCACCAGTAACTGCAAAAGGAGTGACATATGACGAATCATACCAGTATGAACCAGCAGGAACTTCTTACCGATCTTCTCACCCAGGAAAAGGATCTGGTAAAGGACTACGCAAGCGGAATAACCGAATCCTCCTGCACAAACCTGAGAGAACTGCTTATGAGCAACCTGGCGGAATGCTCCGCCGACCAGTTCGCCGTGTTTGACGAGATGCACAAACGTCAGATGTACGACACCAAACAGGCTCCGGGATCCGACGTTCAGACGGCTCGCAGCAAGATGCAGCAGCTCAAACAGCAGACCGGCTTTTAATCAGTCTCTGCATACATAGATAGTATACCACAAAACCTGCCCGCGCAACTTAAAATGCGGCAGCAAAAAAGGCCGTCCCGATAATGAGATGGCCTTTTATCTGTTTTGAGCTATAGCATTTTCTGCCATTCGCTGGGCCGCTCCACCCATTCGGGCGGATCCGCCGGCTCAGCGGTAACAGCGTCGAGCTTCATGCTGCTGAATCTTTCGCGAAGCTGATCCGGCGTAAGCGGAGAATCTACGCTGCCCATGCAGTCCCGGCATATGTTGCCGCACTCCGGGCACTGACAGCCGCTGAACAGCCCTCTCTCAGTCTGTACCATATAAGTCCCGCAGGCCTTGCAGCTGCACCGCATTATCGATCCACCTCCACCGAAGAATCCGGCTCCGGCGTAGGAGTAGGCGTAGGAGTCGGAGTAGGAGTATGCGTCGGCGATGGAGAAGCTTCCGTTTCCCTTTCCTGCTCGGCCAAAGGCTCCGTCGTAAGGTCAGGAGTTGTTTCCGGCGTAGGCGCGGGCGTATCATCGGGCGCTATGAATACGTTCAGCACGCTGGCATCGCCCACATATTCCTTTACGTCCTCCACCTGTATCTCGAATTCCGGCTCGCCTTCTGACGCGGTGGTTATCTCGTATTTGTTGTATATGATGACTATGCCGTCCTCGGTTATATAGAACTCCCTGTCGTCGTCTATGGGCAGCAGATCGTTGAGTAGCAGCATGTCGGAATCTTTGGCCTGCGCGGTTATCATATCCGGTATACGGCCCCGCCAATACTGATTGTTCTCATCGAAAAGATCGCTGATCTTGCACAGAGCTCCCGTCGCCACATCGTAAGTCAGGGCCATGCTGCCAAGGCAGGTGTTGCTTTCATCGTAAAGGTCATACATGAATATCCGCACCGAGAATATTCCGTTGCGGTTGTATTCTACCCGGTATTCGGTAAATACCGCCATATCCAGCTTTTTCGCCTTAGCCATAATATTTTCGAGCATGGAGGCGTTTATCATGTCCGCGGTAGGCTCGTTCAGGAGCGCAGGATACACTATGCAGCAGTTGTTTTCACAGTATGCGCAGCGGGAGATGGTCACCGGCGCATAAATGTCATCTTCCTCCGCGGGTGCGCTTACAGCCACCTGGCTTGAATTGTATTCTTTTACAACTTCAAATACCTCCGGGGCGAAGGTTGCCGCCGGAACTGCCTTTGAGCTTTTTTCAAAGGCAGGCTGGAACTCTGCCGCAGGGGCGGATTCACAGCCGCAAAGCATGATTGCAGCCGCTGCAGCAATCATGCCGCTCATGATGCTTTTTTTCATTTTATCGCCCCTCCTTTCGAGCTTTTACTGTTAGTATTATAGCATCGGCATAATATATTTTTGTTAAGAAAAGGTTAACATATTATGTATTTACTTTTCCGGCTTACGCTTCCGCCTTTTCGCTGCCGCTCTGGGTCACTATGAGCGTCTCCGTATCCGCCATGGCCTTCTGTATCATGCACTCGAAGTCCACCATTGCCTCGCTGCTGCGAAGATCCTCCACTTTTGGCTTCGTGACGGGGTGTTGGGGCACAAATACGGTGCAGCAGTCCTCATACGGCAGTATGGAGGTATTGAATGTATTTATCTTCTTCGCTATATCTATTATGTCGTCCTTGTCAAACCCTATAAGAGGACGGAATACCGGCATATCCACCGCATCGTCCGTTACGCAGAGGCTCTCCAGGGTCTGGCTTGCTACCTGACCAAGGGCCTCGCCCGTGATAAGTGCCAGCGCGCCGTCTTCCCTTGCCCAGCGCTCCGCTATCTTCATCATGAGCCTGCGCATGAGCACCGTGGTCTCCTTTGGAGGACATTGCTCGTAAATGGCAAGCTGTATCTCGGTAAATGGCACCAGATGCAGCCTTATGGGTCCGGAGTACCTGGCAACGAGTCCTGTAAGATCCACTACCTTATCCCTTGCCCTTTCACTGGTGTAGGGATAGCTGTAAAAGTGTACGGCGGAAAGCTCAAGGCCGCGCTTTGCCATGAGGTAGCCCGCAACGGGGCTGTCTATACCGCCGGATATGAGCAGCGCGGCGCGGCCGGCGGTGCCGGTAGGCATGCCGTTTGCGCCGGGTATCTCCTCGCAGTAAAGATACGCCTTTTCGCGTATTTCAACGCACATCCTTATCTTTGGGGAATGCACGTCTACGCTGAGGCCGGGAAAGCTCTCAAGCAGCACGTGGCCCAGCTCCCGGTTAATCTCCTCGCTGTTCATTGAAAAGCGCTTATCGGCACGGCGGGCCATAACCTTAAAGGTCGCACTTCGGCTCTCCCCGAGGGCGCGCCGCATGAGCTCCATCGCGCTATCGGCTATGGCGCCCCATTCCTTCTCTACGGCTACGGCGGGGCTTATGGAATGTATGCCGAACACCCTTGTGAGCCTGTCCACCGCCTCATCCCTGTCCTTATCCTTTATACCCAGCACGAATATTCTCCCCTGCTCCATGCGCACAGTAGCGCCCAGATCCGAAAGAGCGTGCTTTATTCCTTCGACGAGCTTGCGCTCGAAGAAAGGGCGGTTAAGTCCTTTGAGGTGAATTTCGCCGTAGCGGACCAGCAATACGTTTTCCATAAATCCTCCGTATATATCTCCCGCCGGTTTGCCCGGCAGGAGCAATGCTTTCAGTATTGGTATTATCTGCGCTTGAACCGGCGCAGCATGGCTATTATGGTTGAGATTTCCTCCGCCGCAACGTCCATCTCTTCGATAGTATTAAACGGGCAGAAGCTGAAGCGTATGGCGCCTTCCTGTCTATCTCCAATTACGCCCATGGCGTTGAGTATCCGGTTCCTGCCCTTTTTGTGGGCAGAGCAGGCGGAGCCTGTGGATACATATATCTCCTTCTCCTCCAGAGCGTGCAGCAGCACCTCGCCGCGGACGCCCATAAATGAAGCGTTGAGTATATGGGGGGCGCCCTGCTCCGGTGCGGGGCCGTTAAGCAGCACGTCCGGCAGCTCTGTAAGATTTTTTGCAAGGTGCACCTTGCAGGATCGCATGGCGCAGCGATATTCGTCTATATTATCCAGATAGTTCCTTACGGCAGCCTCCATACCCATTATGCCGGGCGTATTGGTAGTGCCGCTGCGCAGGTTCTTTTCCTGCCCTCCGCCTATCTGACCGCCCGCGAACTTTGTGCCCTGCCTGAGGTACAGCGCGCCGATGCCCTTAGGGGCGTGTATCTTGTGTCCGCTTATGGAATACAGGTCGCAGTTTTTCGCATCGAAGGGCACCTTCAAAAAGCCCTGGACGCCGTCCACATGGAGCAGCGCCTCCGGAGCCCTGCGTCTGAGCATCCTGCGTATCGCCTCGGCGTCGTTCACGGCGCCCACCTCGTTGTTCACCTGCATCACGGATACAAGGCGGGTGTCCGGGGTGATGAGGCTCTCCAGCCTTTTCAGGTCTATCATGCCGGTATTATCCACCGGCGCCTCGACAACGTCGTACTGGCAGGCAAGGGATTTATATACCTCATATACCGAAGGATGCTCGGTCGAGCCGACTATTATCCTGCCCCTGCCCCGCATTGCTTTAAGGGATCCGAGTATTGCCATATTGTTGCTTTCAGTGCCGCCTGAGGTGAATATTATCTCGTCCGGCCCTGCGTTTATGGCGCTGCCTATCGTCCTTCGCGCGCCGTTTACCGCCCTTTCCTCGCGCACTGCGGGAGAATAGGCCGCCGCAGGATTGAAGAATTCTTCCGTCATATATTTTTTAGCCGCTTCCGCCGCAACGTCCATGGTGCGTGTGGTAGCGCTATTGTCAAGATATATCATTTATCATCTCTCCGTATCATATTTCGTCGGGGGTATCCCCGCACTATATTATATGTACCGCGGCGTCCGGACGGCATACCCGGCAAACCGCATTATATGATATCACATATTATACCACTATTTCACTACATTTTTACATATTTATTCCGCCCCGCCTTTAATCTATCTGTTTGACGCGCGGCAAAAAGTGCTGTAATATTGTATCATTAGTTTATTGCATATACGACCCGGCGCAAAAGCGGCGGGAGAAAGGCGAAAAAATGAGCGAATGCAGCCATGATTGCAGCAGCTGCGGCCAGAAGGACTGCGGCTCCCGCGAAATACCCAAGGAGCAGCTTAACGAATTCAGCAGGGTGAAGAAGGTTATAGGCATAGTGAGCGGCAAGGGTGGTGTAGGCAAGTCCCTTGTCACCTCCATGATGGCCTCCGCCACCAATAAGCGGGGCTTCAATACCGCCGTATTGGATGCGGACATCACCGGTCCCTCCATACCCAGGATGTTCGGCATCAAAGAGCACGCACTGGGAGACGGCAAGAACCACATCTTCCCCTGCAGGAGCAGTAACGGCGTTGATATCATGTCCATAAACCTGCTGCTTGAGTCCGATACCGACCCCGTAGTATGGCGCGGCCCCGTCATAGCGGGCGTCGTCAAGCAGTTCTGGACCGAAGTGGTCTGGAAGGATATAGACTACATGTACGTCGACATGCCTCCGGGAACCGGCGACGTACCACTGACAGTATTCCAGAGCCTGCCTGTAGACGGCATAATAGTCGTCACTTCCCCTCAGAGCCTGGTCTCCATGGTAGTTGCCAAGGCGGTGCGCATGGCGGAGCTCATGAACATCCCCATATTGGGCATTGTGGAAAACATGAGCTACTTCACCTGCCCCGAATGCGGCTGTGAAATAAAAGTATTCGGCGACAGCCATGTGGAAGAGATAGCCACTACCTACGGCATACCCCTTCTGGCCCGCCTGCCTATAGATCCCGCCGCCGCAGCGGCCTGCGACAACGGCAAAGTCGAAAGCATAGACACAGCGCTAATACAGCCCGCACTGGATAAGATACTGAGCCTGTAAGCGTATGAGCGGAAGCACGGTACTTTGCATAATAATAGGCGCTGTGCTGCTGTGCGTGGCAGTACCCGCCATGCGCTTCTTTCACAATGCCGGCAACATACTCTCCTATATACTTTCCGCCTTGAAGAGCACCGGAGCTGTCGAAAGGCCTAAGATACGCTCCCTTTCTTCTGCGGGCGACCTGTTTCTCGACAGGATAAAGCGGGACTTTCCGGAGTACAATCCCGCAATGGTTCTCAACCGCGTAAAGAAGGACGCACGTATATACCTGCAAAGCGCCAAGGAAGGGCACACACTGTTTCGCGAGGGCGTGTCCGATTCCTTCAGGGAACGCTTGGCATACTCCCTGCCCACAGACGTAAAGGGCGGCATAAAGGTGTACAATGCGGCGCTGTCCGACTACGACGACAGGGGCCGGGACCGCATACTGGTATTTCAGGCGGCGGCAGAATATCTCGATTCCCGTGACGCGCTGCGTCCCGTAAGGCTGACCCTCAAATACATCGCAGCCTATGACGGCAATGTGGACGGCGAAGTGCGGGGCTTCAACTGTCCCAACTGCGGCGCACCGTTACCGATAGTCGGCAGCAAGATATGCCACTACTGCGGCACCGGCATAAAGTCTTCGGCAGGATTGGGCTGGATACTTACAGACGTGGCTATGGACTGAACATGCAACTTAAAAAGGACGGCAGATGCCGTCCTTTCAGAGTGTCAAAAAAGTGGCTGAACGCCACTTTTTTGAGTTTTCTCATTCGGTGCTTGCGCCTATGGCGCGGCCAGCACCTCATGCAGGGAAAGCCTTGCTACGCAAGCGCCTTTTGCGGATTTGCCGCACATGTCGCCAAATCCGAATAAAGCCATAAGGGGCTGCGGCCCCTTATCAACCCCTGGGTTTTTCGACAGTCTCAAAGGACGGCAGCTGCCGTCCTTTTGATTTATGCCGAAATATCCTCGCGCTTTGCTCCGGTACCGTCGCTGAGCCAGACGTATACCTTCTCGTCAGGCACATCCGCGCCCTTTGCCTTGGATACGGTAAAATGGAAGCCGTCCACGTCACACCTTAACGTGGTAATGGTACCGTCGTCCCTCGTGACGGTAGATACCCATACGTTGTCCTGAAATTCTATGGTGACGCTGTGTTTATCCCGGCCTTCCTCATGAAAGCTAAGTACCGAACCGTTCAGGCTGCCTAAAAGCATCCTTCCGTCAGCATATTCAAACTTAAGATCATATCCCGATTCCTGCTCATCCACCGCCTCTGCAGCCTCATGCCCGTCGCCGTTCGGTATGGTGGGCGTGAGCTCATCGGTAATGACAGGCGTAGCCTCGGCTTTTTCCGCCTCGTCCTCCTCGGCTTCCTCCTCGCCGTCGTCTATCATTATTCCGTGGGGGGCTATGGAGCCCTTGCCCTCTGCCGCGCCCGTCACAGATGAAGCAAACTGATCCGCCGTATCCGTGGAGAGCAGCCAGCCGAAGGTGGCGTTGCCCTCCGATACCCGCATGTCGTGATCCGCAAGGTAGATCAGCGTATCCGCCGCTTCCGCGCTTTTATCGTCTTCAAGTCGGCTGCGGAACAGCGCTTCCATGGCTTCTGTGGCTGACTTGTAGCCGGCATAGAATGCCGACACCGGGTTCTGCTCTATTGTGCTCTCGACTTCCTGTGGTTCCGGCTCAGGCGTTGCCTGGGGCTCCTCGATGGCCGCCGGTTCCTCTTTCGGGGCACAGCCCGTAAAGGCAGCCGTCATTATAATTGCAAGGACGAGCGCCGTTATCTTTTTCATTGCTCGTCCCTCCCATTCATGTATTTTATTATGCCGTTATAAATACCTGCGGCACATGCGTCCTGATATGACGCCCGGCATAATTTCGTATCCTCCTGCGGATTGGAAAGATACCCCATTTCGACGGTCACTACCGGGCTATCCGACCAGTTAAAGCCGGTCTGGCTGGCGGAATAGATCACACTCCTGTTGATTGCGCCTGTAGCAGCGCAGAATTCATCGAGCAGCACCTTGCCCAGTGCTTCGCTTTGTGCGCCTATGGCCATCTGCTTTGACGGCGCTATCACCAGCGCGCCCTCAGTCAGCTTTGACGTTGAACTGTTGCAGTGTATCCTTATCCAAAAATCCACCCTCGCATCGTTCATCATTTCAGCCCGCTCTTTGTTGGAAACCGAAACGTCGTTTTTTGTGCGCGTCACGACTACTGTAGCGCCGGCGTCCTGAAGCAGCGCCATCAGCTTCACGGACACGGCAAGGTTCACATCGTATTCGTTGACGCCGGAGCGGACGCCAGTGCAGCCCCTTGTCATGCGGTCCTTGGTGGTCTTTTCGTCATTGGGAGATATCTGCTCCTGTCCGCTGTCCGCCTTGAACTGATGGCCGGGGTCTATACCTATGATCACGTCCTTGAGGGGCTGCTCAGGCGTATCCGTGGCCTGAGGAATCGGCGTATTCCCGCCCGGCTTTACAGGGTATGGGTCATGGCCCATCACAGGCACGGCAAAGGCGGCGCTAAAGCTCATCAGCGCCGTAATACAAAGCAGTAATGCAATTGTCCTTTTCGTCAATGCCTTCATATTTCGCACCTGTTGTCAAAAATACACCTAAAAGGTACTTTTTTATTGTACACCCAAGTTCGCACTTTGCAACCCCGGATACCTTAAACAAATTGTTAATAATACCTGACTTTTTTTAATGCGTTTTCTCAAAGGCAAGCTTTCCGCCCTTGGCTTTCGCTTTTACTTTATCTCCAAGGCGTATTTTCCCCGACAGCAGTTCCTCGCTGAGGCTGTCCTCCACCTGATGCTGTATGGCCCTTCTGAGCGGCCGCGCGCCGTACACGGAATCAAAGCCGTCCCTGGAAAGCTGCTCTACTGCGCCCTCCGAGAACGTCAGATCTATACCACGCTCACGAAGCCTATCAGCCACGCCCTTTAGCATAAGGCGCACTATCTTTGCCGCCTGCTCCTGCTCCAGCGGGTGGAACACGATTATCTCGTCTATCCTGTTCAGGAACTCCGGCGAAAAGGTCTTCTTCAGCTCCCCCATCATGGCTTCCCTCATGCGCTCATAGGTAAGGGCCTTGCTTTCGCTGCCGAAGCCTACGGTGTTCCGGCCCGCCGCAGCCGCAGCACCTATATTTGAGGTCATGATTATTATTGTGTTGCGGAAGTCCACTGTCCTTCCCTTGGAATCTGTCAGCCGCCCGTCCTCCAGCACCTGCAGGAGTATATTGAACACGTCCGGGTGCGCCTTTTCTATCTCGTCCAGCAATATCACGCAGTAGGGCTTGCGGCGCACCCGCTCAGTAAGCTGTCCGCCTTCGTCGAAGCCCACGTAGCCCGGAGGTGAACCTACCAGCTTGCTTACGCTGTGTGACTCCATATATTCCGACATATCCAGACGTATCATGGCGTCCTCCTTCGAAAACATCACCTCGGCCAGAGCCTTAGAAAGCTCGGTCTTTCCCACTCCCGTAGGGCCGAGGAAAAGATATGAGCCTATGGGGCGCTTGGGATCCTTGAGTCCTGCCCGCGCCCGGCGTATGGCCCGCGCTACGGCCTCCACCGCCTCGTCCTGCCCTATGACACGCTTGTGAAGCTCATCCTCAAGATGCAGCAGCTTCTCGCTCTCGTCCTCCGTGAGCCGGTTCACGGGTATGCCCGTCCATGCGTTCACTACTTCCGCTATGCTGTTTTCCGTTACGACGCACTTGCGGCCCTCCCGCTCCCGCTCCCAGCTGGCCTTTCTTGAGGTCATCTCATCGCGTATGGCCCGTTCCTCGTCCCTTATGGCAGCCGCCCTCTCGAAGTTCTGATTGTTCACCGCCTCTTCCTTTTCCTTGAGCAGCTCAGCAAGCTTGCCGTCAAGCTCCTTCATTCCGGCCGGGGTTACAAATGCCGCGAGGCGCACGCGGCTCGCCGCCTCGTCCATAAGGTCGATCGCCTTGTCCGGCAAAAACCTGTCCGAAATATACCTGTCCGAAAGCTCTACCGCCGCCCGTATGGCCTCGTCGGTGATGGTGGCCTTGTGGTGAGCCTCATATCTGTCCCTGAGGCCGAAAAGTATCTCTACCGCCTCTTCCTTTGTGGGTTCGCCTACCGTCACTGGCTGAAAGCGCCGCTCCAGGGCCGCGTCCTTTTCTATATAGCGTCGATACTCGTCAAGTGTAGTAGCGCCTATCACCTGCATCTCGCCGCGGGCCAATGCGGGCTTCATGATGTTGGAAGCGTCTATGCTGCCCTCCGAAGCCCCCGCGCCCACAATGGTATGCAGCTCGTCTATAAAGAGTATTGTATTCTTGTTTTCGATGAGTTCGTCTATGGCGGCCTTTATGCGCTCTTCGAATTCACCCCGGTATTTTGTGCCGGCCAGCATACCGCCAAGATCCAGCGTCACCACCCGCTTGTTTTTGAGTAGCTCCGGTATGTTGCCAGAAGCGATGCGCTGGGCCAGTCCCTCTATTATCGCGCTCTTGCCCACGCCGGGATCTCCAATGAGCACCGGATTGTTCTTGGTCCGCCGCGAAAGTATCTGTATAATGCGCTGTATCTCGTTTTCACGGCCTATCACCGGGTCGAGCTCGCCGTTTTTCGCCTGCCTGGTAAGGTCGCGGCCGTACTTGTTCAATACCGGGGTGCCGTCCTCCTCCGCCTGAGCTCTTGCGCTTTCCGGCTTTCTCGTGGTTCCCGCAAGCATCTGATACAGCAGCGTAAAGTCCACGCCAAGATCCTCCAGGATACGCACAGCCACGCAGTCCTTCTCCCGTATGATGGCGAGCAGTATGTGCTCCGTGCCTATATAGCTGTTTTTAAGCGACTTGGCCTCGTAGAGGCTCAATTCGAGTATCTTCTTTGTGCGGGGGGTATAGCCGAAGCTGTCGGTAAAGTGGTAATCCCCGTGGCCTACCAGCTCGTCCGCCCGTGCGGATACGTCCGCCTCCCGTATGCCAAGCTGCGCCAGAGCGCGTGCCGCCGCACCCTCGCCTTCTTTTATGAGCCCCAGCAGCAGATGCTCGCTGCCCACGTAATTATGTCCCATCTCCTTGGCGCTGTCCTGAGAAAGCGCAAGCGCCCGGCGTGCTCCCTCTGTAAATCTATCTATGAAGTCCATATCTGACCTCCCAATTTATAACGATCTTATTTTATATTCTAATGCAAAAGCGTTTTTCAGGCAACGAAAAACGGCTCCCGTTTGTGACAGGAGCCGCAAAATCTTTGGTAGCCTTGAAAGGGACCGACCATTTCTCACTTGCAGGTTTATTATAACCTGCCCCATAAGCTATTTCATCACAAAAGTATTACAAACCCATCAAATGTTGATTAAGCTTTGGTTTAGTTTTATATACGTCAGTCCTTAAGCAAAAATGATACGCATATTTCGTTCCCATCCGTGCCTTCCTTGCGGCTCACGGAGAACTTGCCCCAGTCTCCGTCTATGTCCTTCGCCTTGCCGTCCTTTGCGGCCTGCCATATCAGCGCGAGTATATCCGCCTTGTCCGCGTACGTTACCTCGCTGCCCACGTCTATTCCGCTTATAAGGCTGCCGAGGTTTTTATCCAGCCATGCGCTTTCCGCCTCATACCTGCCAAGCCGCTGCTCATACAGCGAAAGCTCCACCGGCGTGGGATCATCGGGCAGATCGTCCGGCTTGGCCGCAACAGGTATCATCAGGGTAAAGCCGCACACGCCCATATTCCGCATAGACAGCACCAGCGCCCCGCCGTCAAGGCCGCCGCGCTTCAGCGTATAGCCCTTGTCCGGCGCATAGCCGTCATCCTCGGTGTATTCAGCATCAAAGCCGTAGCCCTTTGCCCTCTCAAAGAACACCTCAACCGAGGGATATACCCTTTCCATTTGGGCGGTAGGCTGAGGCGGGATATTCATCGAGGTATCTTTGGCGGTATTCCTGCCGCCTTTGGAAAGCAGGTATATGAGCACGCAGCAGCATATCATTGCCGCTGTAAACAGCGTGCCTGCCAGCGCGCCGCCATTGTTTTTCCTTTTGTCCCTACTGCCCTTCCTGTCCTTAGCGCTCATAGGTTCAACTCTCCCCAAAAGCCTCTTTTAAGGTATCCTCTATGTCCTTTCCCACGGTCCTTCCCGCCTTTTTTAGTGCGCTTCTGAAGTATTCCGGCACCTTTGCGGCAAATACCATTCTCTCGCCGGTGCGGGGGTGTGTAAGCTCCAGCCTTGCGGCGTGCAGCGCCTGCCCGCCAAGGCCCAGCCTTGGCTTTGCCGCGCCGTATATCGTATCCCCTGCTACGGGGTGCTTTATGTATGCCATATGCACCCTTATCTGGTGTGTACGGCCGGTCTCCAGCCTCGCCTCGATAAGTGTATACGCGCCGTATCTCTCCAGCACCCGCCAATGAGTCACGGCATTGCGGCCGCCCTGTACCACGGCCATCTTTTTGCGATCCGCCGGATGCCGGCCTATTGGGGCATCCACCGTGCCGCTGTCCTCCTTTATGTTGCCGTCCACTATTGCTATATACGTCCTGCGAGCGCTGTGATCCTTCATTTGCGCCGCAAGGGAGGTGTGAGCCATATCGTTTTTCGCCACGACTACAAGGCCGGAGGTCATCTTGTCTATCCTGTGGACTATGCCCGGGCGTATCTCTCCGCCTATGCCGGAAAGCCCCTCGAGGTGATACATGAGGGCGTTTACCAGCGTGCCGTCGGGATTACCGGGGGCCGGATGCACCACCATTCCCTTGGGCTTGTCTATTACCGCTATGTCCGCATCTTCGTAAACTATGTCTATGGGTATGTCCTGCGGCGCTATATCCACTTCCTCAGGAGGGCGAAAAGCTATTGTCACGGCATCTCCTGTCCTGAGCTTGTCCTTTGACTTTGCGGGCGCGCCGTTGAGGGTTACGTCTCCGTTGATTATCATGCGCTGCACGGCAGAGCGGGTATTATCGCTTACACGGGCGCAGAATACGTCCAGCCGTTCTCCTGCCTTATCCGCAGTAAACACCTGCTCCTGAAATTCCTCCGTTTCGCCGCCTTGTTCGATCCTTAGCTTTGCCATTTTTATCAGCTGTTCTCGCCGGTTTGGGGCTTTTTATCCATCATTTCCATATACTTCTTCCCCTTGAAAAACAGCAGATCCAGAACCAGAAGGCAGCAGCCTACAGTCACCGCCATATCCGCTACGTTGAACACCGCAAAGTCTATAAGCGCCACGTATATCATATCGCGGACGTAGCCGAGGGCTACCCTGTCTATAAGGTTGCCTATCGCGCCGGAAAGCAGCAGCGCGAGGGAAAAGGTCATCATAAAATGCAGTCTTTTGCGTTCCTTTATGAGGAAATACAGCATCGCTGCGCAGGCTATACCGGTAATCGCCAGGAAGAACCACTTCCCACCCTGCATCATGCCGAAGGCCGCGCCCCGGTTTTCCACGTAACGCAGGTGCAGCACCCCGTCCCATATCTTATACTCGCCATTGGTCCGAAGCCACGTCTCCGCCCAGTGCTTGCTGAGCTGATCGCCTATAAGTACAATGGCCGCCACTATGGCGGATACCGTCACGTTTTTCTTTTCCATCGTCTCTCCAATAATGCTATTTCTGTTTTTCCGTGGTGTATATATACCACTTATCCACGTTCCTCATTATATCCGGTTCTCGCACGTCCGTCATGCCTTTTATTTCGGCAGCACATACTATGCTGTCCAGCCTGAAATACAGCGGTATGAACGGCAGCCTCTCCGCGAAGGCAAGCTGAAACTTTGATGCAGCGCTGCGGTATGAGGCCTCGTCTCCGGCTTTCATCATGGCGCAGGCGAGCTCATACAGCTCCGCATCATAGTAATTGCCGTAATTTGCCTTGCCGTCCCGTGCCATTACGTCCCGCATGTCGCCGTCTCTGCCGACATTTATTCCGACCAGGGCGATATCGTATTCCCCCGCCGCCAGCTTGTCGGTATACTCGTTCTTATCTGACGCCACGGAAAAGGGTACGGCGACTATCTCGGTAGCTATGCCCAGCTCCTCAAGCTGCTCCGCTATGGCCGCGGCAGCGTTCTTGCGTGTGCTGTCCGTAGAATCGTTCACCAGTATCTTCAGGCTCATTTCGGTGAGGGACATACCGTTTTTCTCAAGCCTGCCGTCTCCATCGCTGTCCGTCCACCCCGCCTCCGCAAGCAGCTCCAGCGCCTTTACGGTGTTGTAGTCGTACAGTTTTGATTTTGACTCATATATCCATGAATCCGGCGCTATTGGCACATCGCAGGCCTGAGCGCGGTTCATATAAATATTTGAGATTATCTTGCTCCGATCCAGCGCACATGCGAGAGCCTGACGCACCTTAACGTCGTTGAGCGACTGGGAATTGCTGTTCACCAGCATTATCTCGACATTCTGCGTCATCACGTCCTGCACGTTTGTTATTCCGTCCTGGCGGTATTTGCCTACGGTAGTGGCAGATGTGGGCACCACGTCCAGCTGGCCCGCATTATATGAAGCAAGGGCGGTGTCGTTGCTGTCGCGTTCGATGAAGATGAATTTGTCTATATAAGGCCGCTGCTTCCACCAGCCATCGTTGGCAGTAAGCTGTAAGCTCTCCCCAGAGTAGCCGTCGTAATAATATGGGCCTGTCCCAAGTGGATATGCTGACGGCTCGCCGTTCATCATTACAGGAAAGGTCATAGCATACAGGAAGGCGTAGCCTCCTTCCTTCATTACCACCTTCAGAGTCGTGTTGTCTATAGCCTCTATGGATTCTATATCCCGGGCTGCGTAGTAATAGTAGCTGTCCTCCCCCAGCGTCTTCAGCCTCTCGAATGTGGCCGTGACGTCATTGGCTGTAAAATTTCTGCCCACCTTATGCCATGTAACCCCGGTGCGAAGGTTTACTGTCCATGTCTTGCCGCCGTCCTCGCTGGTCCAGTTTTCAGCCAGCTCCGGATTTAGCTTTCCGTCGTTATTTATGGTTATAAGGCTCTCGTATACCAGAGAAAAGAAATTCATCATCTCCTCTGTGTTTACGGAAAGCGGGTCGGTGAGGTCCGCATTGGTGGGGATATACATCTTTATCTCTCCGCCTGCTGCGGGCAGCGTCTCCTCGGTTATAGGCACGTCTATGTCCAGCCCCAGCATTTCCTTCTGCTGCTCGCCGCCTTTTGAGCAGCCCAGCATAGCGAGGCTTAGCGCCGCCATGGCGAACGCCGCTATTCTCCTAACCCAGTTCATTCGCGTATAGCTTTGTGTATTTATCATATGCCCGCTGTACCCTTTCAACGTATTGGGCGGTTTCTTTGAAGGGTATGCTATCGAGTTCGCCGCCCTTGGAGTATTTTTCATCGTTAAGCCATTTCCTTACGTTTCCCGGTCCCGCATTATACGCTGCGACCGCGATTTTCCTGTTTTCTGAAAAGCTGTCCAGCAGATATCTCAAATACCAGCAGCCGAAGCGTATATTCACCTTTGGCTCAAACAGCTCATCCTCCGTAAAATCTTCTTCGCCCAGCTTTTCCGCTATCCAAAAGCCGGTATCCGGCATTATCTGCATCAGTCCCTTCGCCCCTGCCCGGGACACTACCGTATGCCTGTTGGAGCTTTCACAGTGTATTATCGCCGCCACGAGATATGGATCTATGTCGAATTCTCTGGAATACCTTTTTATCTCCGCGCTGTACTGGAGCTTATATGCCCGCTTTTCCAGCAGCCAGCTGAGCTGCCACGCAAGGGCGCTCAGCACCACCAGCGCACAAAGCCCAAGGCATATGGCCCTTCCCCATTTTATGTTGGCGCTTTTACGCCTTTTCTTTTTGGCTTGGCTTTTTCTCTGCCCCGCCGGTTTGCCTCTGGTTGCTGCCATCTTTCTCCAAAGCCTGTCTATACAGCCTGTCAGTCATCTCATAAAGCCGCTCAATATCGCCGCTGTTGTCTATTATTACGTCGGCAAAAGGCTTCTTTTCGTCGTCGCTCATCTGGGAGGCAATGCGCTGCTTTGCCGCCGCTTCGCTTAACCCGTCCCTGGCCATTATGCGGCGTACGCGTTCTTCCATCGGGGCCGTCACCAGCCATACCTCATCTGCTATTTCCTGCCAACCGCACTCTATCAGCAGCGGCACGTCAAAGACGATCACCCTGAAGCCGCTCTCCTCGGCAGCTTCTGCGGTCCTCAGCATTCCGGCACGTATGGCTGGGTGCAGTATGCCGTTGAGCCTCAGACGCGCAGCTTCGTCGCCGAACACCGCCGCGCCGAGCTTTCGCCTGTCCAGGCATCCGTCCGAATCCAGCATTCCGCCGCCGAACGCTTTGACTATCTCTTTCAGCCCCTCGCTGCCCTTTTCTACGGCAATTCTTGCGAATGCGTCGGCGTCCAGCACCGCTGCTCCCAGCTTCGCAAGCCTGCTCGACACCATGGTTTTCCCCGACGCTATGCCTCCTGTAAGGCCAATGCGCATATGCTTCTCCTTACTTGGTATCAAACCAGCTGTGGCCCGAGCTCACATCGGCTATGAGCGGCACCTTGAGCTTCATTACGTTCTGCATGCATTCCGCGAGCAGCTTGCGCACCCGCTGTTCCTCGTCAAACGGGGTATCTATGATAAGTTCATCGTGTATCTGGAGTATGAGCCTTGCCTTGAGGCCTTCCTCCTCCAGCCGCTTATGCACGTTTACCATGGCCATCTTTATTATATCCGCCGCGGTGCCCTGAATAGGCATGTTCATGGCCACCCTCTCGCCAAAGCTCCGGGTATTGAAATTAGACGATTTGATCTCGGGAAGCTCGCGTCTGCGGCCCATAAGCGTAGTTACGTAGCCCTTTTTGCGGCCCTCCTCCACACAGCGGTGCATATACTCCTGCACTCCGCAGTATTTTTCAAGGTAGCGGCGTATGAACTCGCCGGCCTCCTTTCGGCTCACGCCTATGTTCTTGGCGAGGCCGTAGTCGCTTATTCCGTAAACTATGCCAAAGTTTACAGCCTTTGCGGCGCTGCGCTGCTCTCTCGTTACGCTTGCCTTATCAACGCCGAACACCTCGGCTGCAGTGCTGGTATGTATATCCTCGCCGGAGTTGAAGGCGGCTATAAGCCCCTCGTCCCCGCTTATGTGTGCGAGGAGACGAAGCTCTATCTGAGAATAGTCCGCGCCCACCAGTATGCGCCCCGGGCTTGCCACAAAGGCCTTGCGTATCTCGCGGCCCAGTTCCGTGCGGACGGGTATGTTCTGCAAATTCGGCTCTGTGGAGGATATGCGGCCTGTGGCTGTGATATTCTGGTTGAAGCTGGTATATACCCTGCCGTTCTTGAGAAGCGCCAGCAGGCCGTCCACAAACGTGCTCTTGAGCTTTGAAAGAAATCTGTATTCCAGAACCAGCTTTACTATGGGGTGCTTATCCTCCAGCGCCTCCAACACCTCCGCATCGGTAGAATAGCCGGACTTTGTCTTTTTCTGCGGAGGCAGGCCCAGCTTTTCAAAGAGTATAACCCCCAGCTGCTTTGTGGAGAGTATGTTGAACTTCTCCCCGGCCAGGGAGTATATTTCCCCTTCCATCTTATCTATGCGCGCAGCGAACCTGTCGGACAGCTCCCGGAGCATATCCCTGTCCACCGCGAATCCCTCCCGCTCCATATCATAAAGCACCCGGGTAAGCGGCAATTCAACCTCCTCGTAAAGCTTCCAAAGCCCCTTTTCTCTGAGCTCGCCGGTGATGACACTCTCCAGCGCCAGCATGGACGCCGGGCATTCCAGCATACCCCTTTCAGCACAGAGGGTCTTTAATGTATCCGCAGGGTGTATTGCATGAAGCAGGTAATCGGCTATCATCAGGTCGAACACATTTCCCTTCAGGGAAATGCCTGCGCCTTGCAGTATATGCCGCGCATGTTTTGAATCGAACAGGCATTTTTCGGTGTTTTCGCTTAGGAATACCGGCGCTAAGGCCGCAAATACCTCCTCCGCGGACAGACCGGGGTCCAGCAGCGTCGCTCCCAGGGATATATCGTACTGTGTCTCCGTATCCGCCGCCACGTGCATGCGTTCGCCTATACACACCGCCACGCGTTTTGCGTTTTTCAGTTTTTCAGTCAGTTCGCTTAGCTGCTCCGCGTTGGATATTTCTATTGTTTTTGCATTTATCTCTGGCAGCTGTTCGGCGGCAGGCTTCTCTCCCTTGGGCAGTCGCTGAATAAGGCTGCGAAGCTCCAGCCTGTTCATCATGGGTATGGCTCCGGCCATTTTGTCCGGATCAAAAGCGCAATCTTCAAGGCCGACGGATATAGGCGCCTCGGTATCGATTATGCCCAGCCTGTAGCTCATTCGGGCGGAGTCGGGATTGTCCAGAAGCTTCTGGCGCAGCGCACCCTTTTCCTTTTCAGCGCTTTGCAGCGTATTTTCCAGCGTGCCATACTTCTGCAAAAGCTTCATCGCCGTCTTTTCTCCAACCCCGGGTATTCCGGGCAGGTTGTCGGAATTATCACCCATGAGACCCTTTAAATCAGGCATACGGGCAGGCTCGAGGCCGTACTGCTCCTTTAGCGCCGCCTCATCGTACTCTACGGTTTCGGTTATGCCCTTCTTGGTAAGCAGCACGTGGGTATGGTCGTTTATAAGTTGCAGCGCGTCCCGGTCTCCTGTTACCAGCAGCGCATCAACGCCGTTTTTGTCAGCTATTCTGGATATGGTACCAAGTATGTCGTCTGCCTCGTACCTCTCGCATTCGCATATGGCTATGCCCATTTCCCTGAGCAGCTCCTTCAGCAGCGGAAACTGGGTCCGAAGATCCTCCGGAGTCTCCCGCCTGCCCGCCTTATACTGGCCGTACTGCTCATGGCGGAAGGTAGGGCCGTGCATATCGAAGGCCACCAGCAGATAGTCAGGCTCGTAGGAAAGCAGCTTTAAAAGCATTCCCACAAAGCCGTATATGGCCCCCGTGGGAGTTCCGTCCTTCGCGGTCATTGAGGGCAGAGCATAATACGCCCTGTGCATAAGGCTGTTTCCGTCTATGGCTATAAGCTTCTTCAAGTACCTGTACCTCGCGAAAATTTCTCTTTATCTTATTAAAATAACACACGGAGCGCCCTTTTACAATCGGCGCCCCGTGAACTTATCGTAAATCAGGAGTTATTACTTTATAACATCGTATACCATCGGCTCATGCTCCGGCTTTTCCGCTCCCAGCTCTATGGCTCCCCTGAGTGTCTTTACGGCTTCCTCAAGGCGGCTCTCGTCGTTTACATACATTGTAGCCACCGGCTCGCCGGCCTTTACGAAGTCGCCCCTGCGCTTGTGCATCACAAGGCCTACGGCGGGATCTATTATATCTGTCTTCTCCGCTCTGCCGGCACCCAGCTTCTGGGCGGCATTGCCTATATCGGCGGCATGCATACCGGTAATGTAGCCTTCGCCATTGAGATATACCGGCACCTTCTTTTTAACGGTGCATAGGGTATTGGGGTCGGCTATGCAGGCCTTCGCGTCCCTTGCGCCCAGAGCCGTAAGCATCTGCTCAAGCTTCTTTAATCCTGCGCCGGTCTTTATGGCCTCGGTCAGCTTTTCCCGCGCCTCCCTGTCGTCCTCAGCCAGTCCTGACAGCCTGAGCATATTCTCCGCAAGCAGCATGCAGACTTCATACAGCATGTCGCCTTCCTTTATCTTTCCGGAAAGCACCTCAATGGCCTCCCTGACTTCAAGGCCGTTGCCTACGGCCATGCCCAGTGGCTGATCCATATCCGTTATGAGGGCTACTGTCTTTCTGCCCAGCGCATCGCCTATCTTTACCATGGTGCGGGCAAGCTTCTTAGCCTGTTCCGGAGTATGCATGAAGGCTCCTGTGCCGCACTTTACATCCAGCACTATGGCGTCTGTACCGGCGGCCAGCTTTTTGCTCATTATGCTGGAGGCGATCAGCGGAATGCTCTCCACCGTTCCCGTAACGTCCCTGAGGGCGTACATGAGCTTGTCAGCAGGCACGAGGTTACCGCTCTGTCCTATGACGCAGAGGCCGATCCTGCGCACTATATCCTTGAATTCATCTATGTTCTTCTCTATACATACCCCCGGCACCGACTCAAGCTTGTCGAGGGTCCCGCCGGTATGGCCCAGTCCGCGGCCGCTCATCTTGGCTACCGTACCGCCGCAGGCAGCCACAAGAGGCGCTATCACAAGGGTTGTGGTATCGCCCACGCCGCCGGTGGAGTGCTTATCCACCTTTATGCCGGGAAGGTCAGAAAGATCCACAACGTCGCCGGAATGCATCATGGCGGAGGTGAGCTCGCTCACTTCGCACTCTGTCATGCCCCGCCAGCATACCGCCATGAGCCACGCCGACATCTGGTAATCGGGTATATTGCCCGCAGTATATTCGCGGATTATATAATTTATTTCCTCCCTTGTATGGGCTTTTCCCTCTCTCTTATCGATTATGAGATCTACCATTCTCATATTTACTGCCTCCGATCCTGCGTGGAATGTCTCTATATGACGAAAAAATAATAACTAGTATTTTAACATAAAGCATTATCGTTTACAACCATGCTAGACGAAGTTATATTGCGTCGGCGTTAATCTTCTTCAACTCCGTCCGACTCCATATCAAAGGTTATATCCGCATAGTATTTTTTGCTGTCCAGGCTGTTGAGCGCCTTCTCCACCGTTTCCTTTATGCTCTGCTCCTGTCCCCTGAGATCCTCCGGCAATATCATGTCAAAGGACATTTTTACACTTTCTCCGTCATCCACCATGCGGAAGTCGTGTATGGTGAGTCTGCCGTCCCTCACCTTTATTATGGTATTCACAAGCCTTTTTGTGCTGTTTACTTCGGGATCGTCGGTCACAACGGGATCATAGTGTATCACAAGGTGCGTGCCGTAGTTTTTCAGGCATTCACGCTCCATCCTGTCTATCCTTGCATGGCAGGCCATCGGGTCCTCATTTTTGTCTATCTCAACATGAATGCTGGCGTACCGCCTGCCGGGGCCGTAATCGTGCACCATGAGATCGTGGCAGCCCAGCACCATGGGACAGCCGTTTATATAGTCGGTTATCTGCTTTTGCAGCTCCGAATTAGCACCCTCGCCCAGCAGCGGCGACATAGTCTCCCCGGCAAGCTTTATGCCGCTGTACAGTATGAACAGCGATACGGCTATGCCCATAACACCGTCTATCCTGACATCGTAAAAGTGCTCAACTATGGAAGCCGCCAGCACCGCCGAGGTGGTCATCACGTCGTTGCGGCTGTCGGCAGCCGTGGCGAGCAGGGCGTTTGAATTTATCCTTCTGCCCATCTTCAGATTGAACAGCATCATAAACAGCTTTACCAATATGGAAGCGCACAGCACCCATACCGCGGTGAACGAAAATTCTATAGGCTCCGGGTCGATAAGCTTCTCAACCGAGCTTTTGCCCAGTTCAAGGCCTATGAAAAGTATCATCACCGCCACTGTAAGGCCTGCTATGTACTCTATACGCGCATGGCCATAGGGATGCTTCCTGTCCGCTGGCTTTTCTGCAAGCTTGAAGCCCAGCAGCGTCACGATAGAGCTGGCCCCGTCTGACAGATTGTTGAGCCCGTCTGCGGTTATGGACATGGACGATGTCATGTGTCCCACTATAAGCTTGCCCGCAGCAAGCAGGCAGTTGCATATTATTCCCACAGCGCCGGACAGCTTGCCTATTCGTGCCCTTATATTATACTGTGCCTGTTCCATAGCGACCTCCGAAAAAGTAGTCCATATTAAAAGCTATTCAGAGCCAACAAAAAAATACAGTAAACAAAAACAGCCACATTTTGTGACTGCTGTTTTGGTGGAGCATAACACCCAATATCCGAACTCGTGAGAGTAGCGGTATTATTGCCCGAAAGATTGAATGTTAGCACAATCCGCTTTCCACCATCTTCATCGTCATACACATATACAGAGTTTACCAATGTATCAATCACGCGCCGTTGGTAATCCTCATCAGCAACATTCCCGCTCTTGAACGAAGTAAGCCAATACCTAATGCGGTTCTCGTTCAAGAGCGGTTTTTTCATTTCCTCACGGGCGATACGCCCCTCAATATCGGACTTCTCCTGTTCCAGTTCGTCAAGGCGGTCTTTGGTAGCAGAAGTAATGATACCTTGCTCTATTGCGGAGACAAGGTTCTTTATTTTTTTCTGAACATCTTTCAGTTCAGCATTGAGACCGTCCAAGTAGGTGGTATCTGCTGATTCTTTTTCGATGATTTCCATAGCCCGTTTTGCAATAAGGGCGATATTCTCATCAGTCAACACATTCCGAACTGTATAGCGGACTACCAGTTTCTCTATCCAGTCTTTTCGTTCGGATTTCTTTTTACAAGCGTGTTCCCGCTTTGCCTTTGTGCATTTGTAGTAATGATGCACCTGCCCTGTTTTTGATGTGCCACTCTCACCGACCATCGGACTACCACAATGACCGCAGAACAGTTTGGTAGTCAGCAGATAGTTTTCGTGGGCTTTCGCCTTTGCCCTCGCTTTCCCATTATGCTTGAGCATAGCTTGTACTTTCTCAAACAGTACCTTGTCTATGATAGCGGGCATACCATCGGGAATAACAATGTCCATGAGCTTGTATGTGCCGATGTATTTCTCGTTTCGGAGAATGGTCTTGAGACTGTTCTTGTTAAAAGCGTTACCTCGTGCTGTCTTATACCCTTGTTCGTTGCAGTAGTTGATGATTTGGGTAGCCGACATACCATCAGCGTAGAGCTGAAATATCTCCTGCACGATTTTTGCCCCAACAGGGTCAACAGCGTACTTTCTGTCCTCACCTACGGTATAGCCAAGCAGGAGGTTTGCACCACCAGTGGCAAGACCTTGGAGGGCGTTCTCTCTGATACCTCGTTTGATGTTACGGGCAAGGTTCTCTGAGTAATATTCGGCATATCCCTCAAGGACAGACTCAAGGATAATGCCCTCCGGCGTGTCCGGCATGGGTTGTTTTGCGTAATAGACCCGTACCCCATTCTTTTTCAGTTTGGCTTTATAGATAGCAGAGTCGTATCTGTTACGGGCAAAACGGTCAAGGGTGTACATGATTACCGCTTCAAACTGTCCCTTTTCGCTGTCCTTGATGAGACGCTGAAAGCTCGGACGATTATCTGTTTTGCCGGAAAGGGCGCGGTCAATGTATTCGTTTATGATGGTAAATCCATTTTTGATTGCGAACTCGTGGCACTCTCGGAGCTGACCCTCTATAGACTCCTCTCTTTGATTGTGGCTCGAATATCGAGCATAGATTACTGCTTTCGTAGTCTCACCTCCAATTCACGCTTTCGGTAAAGTAACTCAATGGGAATGACGCGCTCAACCGATAGCGTTTGCTTTATCCCCCTCGTATTCTTTTCGGTCTCCGAAATCATAAACCATTGCCATGAACTCATGCTTGGCTCGGCGAGGTAACGCACGATAGACCTTTAGAATGTCCTCCTCGTCCTCATTTTCGGGTACAGCTTTCTCACAGCAGAGGTCTTCTTCATCGGCAAAAAAGTCCATTACAGAGCATTGCAGAATTTTGGCGAGAGCAAGCAACTTCTCTTGGTTTGGTATAGAACCTCGTTTATTGATGGCAGTCGTGTATGAAGACTGTCCATTTTTTATTTGTTTGATAACGGCGGTTAGGTTCGTGCCACGCTCGGCACAGATACGATTGATGTTCTCAGCAAAAGTCATAGAGTTCCCTCCTCGGAAAGTAATTCGGATATTTTGAATTTACCTCTTGACAATTCAGATAATAAGAATTATACTAAGAACAAGAAGTTCGGAATATCCGAATTGACAATAAGAAACCGACCTCTCGAAAACGGCAATTTTCGGGAAGTTGAAGCGGATTAGTCCTATAACAATAATAACAATAATTCGCCTTTTTGTCAATGGCAATTTCGATTTCAAGAACCACGAAAGGAGGAAATCTCGATGAGTCAGATTCAGAAGCGAATGGAAGCACTTGGCGTAAAGCAGGTGGATATGATTCTTGAACTGCGTAAGCGAGGTATCACAGTTCAGCCGCCTGAAATGTCGAGTATTATTCGCGGGGTCTATACCTATCCAAAGGCGAAGCGAGTCCTCGATGAATGTGACAGAATCCTCACTGAACTTGAAGCTCACTGAGTCACAGGTGAGCGACCTCGCAAGACCATTGATGGGGATTTTGGAACGGTTCTACCAAGACCCTAAGAACGAGGAGGACTATCAAAAATGGCTACTGAGTGTAGAAGAACTAAAAAGCGAGTCAATAGAAACCGACTCGTAAGATTACTTATCGTCCTTGTAGTAATTGCGGCTATCGCGTTCGTAATCGGCAGAGTGACCGCTCCTGCAAAGACAAAAACCGTTACCGTCACGGAGACCGTAGAAGTCCCTGTATATAGCGCAAACAAGCTCCCCGAAACATCGGACATCTTCTATTTCGATGTTCCTCTCTCACATAGCTTGCAGAGGTTCATCTATGAAGGGTGTGCCGATGAAAATGTCCCTGTAACACTCATCTATGCAATGATTGAGCATGAAAGTCAATTTGACCCCGAAATTATCAGTAAAACGGACGATTATGGACTCATGCAAATCAACGCGGTCAACCACACATGGCTCAACGAGGAGTATCGGTGTGCGGATATGCTCGACCCTTATCAGAATGTGTTCTGCGGCGTGAAAATCATCGGGTCGTATGTCAGCCGTTATGACGGAGACCTCACGAAAGCTCTTATGGCTTACAACATGGGTGACTACGGTGCGCGAAAAGCATGGGAGAACGGGGTCAAGGAAATTGTCTATTCCAACACGATTCTCGGTCTCATGCAAAATTACGAGGAGGTGCTTCAAAATGCCAAGAGTAATTGAACTGTTGGATAAAAAAAGTTGAAACCCTGTTCAATCGACAAGATTTTGAATATCTACTCGAACGGTACATGGGGTACGAAGCGGTTCAGTATTTCCGTGATGTGATTGAAGAAATCGAGGATTCCTGCAACGGGCAGATTGATGAGCTTACCGTACAGAACGAAAACCTCCGTGAAAAATTGGAGAATATTCGGGAGGTGTGTCGTGAGTAACAAGAAAATCGGCAACGGCTTTGAAGCTGAGTTCTGCGACCTGCTGTTTCAACACGGCTACTGGGTACACAATCTCGCGCAGAACGCGGCAGGTCAACCCGCAGATGTTATCGCAGTAAAAAACGGGACACCGTTTCTCATTGACTGCAAAGTATGTTCCGGCAAAGTGTTCCGTCTGTCCCGCATTGAGGACAATCAGCGAATGTCGATGAAGCTATGGGACGATAGTGGAAACGGTACTGGTTGGTTTGCAGTAAAGTTCGACAAGAACATTTACATGGTAGAGCTTTGGCAGTTTGACCTTGCCGATAAAGCAAATCTCTCCGAAGAATGGTTCACCGAATATGCTGAAACCCTTGAGGAATGGTTAAGGCGGGGTGTTGCGGCATGAATGTAACTGTATCAAATGTCCTCACCATCGAGAACCCCACGCAGGACGCATTGATGTGGTGCAAACACAACCTCACGATTACGAACCCCGAATATACCAAGAAAGCCCGTATGCACTTTTGGCTCGGAAATACACCCGCAACGCTGACCCTGTACGAGACGCGCGGCAACACCTTGATTCTTCCCTTTGGGACGCTCCGAAACCTGCCGGACTGTATCGCAAAAGAAAGCACCTTTCAGAGCGCGTTTTCTACCCCTGTGAGCGTGTCTTATGGCGGGGTGGATATTCCACTCTACGATTACCAAAAGACCGCTGTGGACGCTCTGTACGCCGCGAAATACGGTATCTTGCAGAGCGCGGCAGGTAGCGGGAAAACGCAGATGGGGATTGCCCTTGTAAAGCGGTTCGGAAAGCGCGCCCTGTGGCTCACCCACACGCTCGACCTGCTCCGGCAGAGTAAAGCTCGTGCCGAAATGTATATGGACTCAGACCTCATCGGAACTATCACAGAGGGTAAGGTCAATATAGGTAAGGGTATCACATTTGCCACTATCCAAACGATGTGCAAGCTCGACCTCGCACAGTACAAGGACTTCTTTGATGTGATTATCGTGGACGAGTGTCACCATGTAGCGGGAACACCTACCGCTATGACGCAGTTCTACAAGGTTCTGAACAGCTTGTCGGCACGACATAAAATCGGTCTCTCCGCTACGGTACACCGCTCGGACGGAATGATTGAAGCTACTTATGCCCTACTCGGTCATGTGGTTTACACCGTTCCCGATGAAGCCGTGGGAGACAAGATTATGAAAGTAGGTATCACCCCTGTTGGGACAGGCGTGGAAATCAGCCGCGAATGTCTGAACTCAGACGGTACGCTGAACTACACAAAGCTCATTACCTACCTTTGTAACGATAATTACCGTATAGCGTTCATAGCGTCATGGATTGTATCGGAAGCAGACCATTCCTGTCTTATTCTGTCCGACAGACTGGAACACCTTGAACGGCTTATGAACGCTCTCCCTCGAAGCATGAGGGAAAATGCCGTAATGGTGAGCGGCAATATGACAACAAAAAAGGGAAAGGCTGAACGAGAAAAAGCGATTGAGGATATGCGAAGCGGTAAAAAGAAGTACCTGTTCGCTACTTACTCCCTCGCAAAAGAGGGGTTGGATATTCCTCGGTTAGAGCGGTTGTTCTTGGCAACACCCAAGAACGATTACGCGGTTATCACACAGAGTATCGGCAGAATTGCTCGTACCTTTGATGGTAAAGAGGACGCTATCGCCTATGACTTTGTGGACAATATTCCCTATCTCGTGAAGTCCTATAAAAAGCGGTGTACAACCTATCGAAAGAACGGGTGTTACTTCCGCTATACGGAAGGAGAGTGAGAAATGAGACTGATTGTATACGATGTTGAGGTTTTTGCCTTTGACTGGATTGTAGTGTTCAAAGATGTGGAAACGGGGACGCATACGGTCATTCACAACGACAGCGAAGCTCTCAGAGAGTGCCTGTATGACGATGGTATCTATGTTGGATTTAACTCCAAACACTACGACCAATTCATCATTAAAGCCGCCGCAAACGATTTTTCCCCGCAGGAAATCAAGCAACTCAACGATTTCCTCATCGGCGGCGGTCGCGGTTGGGAGTATGCACCGCTCAAGGCATTTTACTTCCGTTTCAACAATGTGGACATTCGAGATGATGTTCAGTTGGGTCTATCCTTCAAGGCTATTGAGGGTCACATGGGAATGGATATTCAAGAGACGGAGGTATCGTTTGACCTCGACAGACCGCTTACGGAGGACGAGTTGCAACAGACCGTTCACTACTGTAAGCACGATGTTGACGCTACCCACGAGCTGATGAAGCTCAGAGCGGACTACCTCAAGACCAAAAAGAACCTCGGTAAACGAGCAGGAATTGATGAGGTTAAGTCCCTCGCCGCCACCAATGCCAAGCTAACCGCAATGATGTTACGGGCAGAGCGTAAAGAATGGGACGATGGGCGAGAGTATGTCTATCCGGCAAACCTCGATACCACCGTTATCCCAAAGCCGATACTGGACTTTTTCGAGACCATTCTCGATAAGTCCATTCCCGATGAGGTTCTGTTTAAGACCTCATTTGAGATTGAGATTGGCGGTATGCCCTGTAAATACGCTTGGGGTGGTGTCCACGGCAGTCTGACAGGCTATTATGAGGAAGCAACAGAGGATAGGGTCATTCAGAACAGAGATGTATCAAGTCTGTACCCCTCTCTGATTGAGATTTACAACTACTTGTCCCGTAATGTCCCCGACCCCGAACTGTTCTACGCTATCAAGCGTGACCGTATACAGGCGAAGCACAACGGGGATAAGCAGACAGCAAAGGACTTGAAGCTACCGCTCAATACCGTGTCCGGCGCACAGGAAAACCGCTACAACGACCTGTATGACCCGCTCCCGACCCGCTCTCTGCGAATATCGGGACAGTTGTTCCTAACGGTACTTACCATGCGTCTGCTGAACGCCTGTAAGACGATAAAGCTCTTGAACCTCAATACCGATGGTCTGATGTACTCCATCGACAAAACGGAACTGGCTCTCGTGGACGAAATCGCCCACGCTTGGGAAGCAGAAACGAAGTTCGAGCTTGAGGTCGATGATATTCAGCGGGTTTGGATTAAAGATGTGAACAACCTCTTGATGATTAAGACCAATGGTGAGGTCAAGACGGTTGGCGGCTATCTGAACTATGGCGTGTCCGTCAAGGGCGCGTGGGCTATCAATAACAATATGGTTATCGTGAAAAAGGCTCTGATTGAGTATTTCGTCCACGGTACACCCGTTGAGGAAACAATCAACGGCAGTACAGATATTTTCGATTTCCAGTTGATAGCAAAGGCAGGTGCGAAATACCGTGAAGCCTATCACATTGTCGATGGTGAGCAAGTCCCGGTGCAGAAAGTAAACCGTGTATATGCTACGGCAGACGAACGGTACGGGAAATTGTTCAAGGTCAAAGCTGAGACGGACGCTACTGCGAAAATCGAAATGCTCCCCGACCACTGTATCATCGACAACGACAATCATCTAACCATAGACGATGTAGACAAAACATTTTACATCGAAATGGCAAAAAAGCGAATCAATGATTTCTTGGGTATCAAGCCCGAAAAGAAAAAAGGAGGAAAACGCAAAATGGCTACTACTGCAAAGAAAGAGACCGTCACGCTGAATGTTTATCAGAAATTGCTCAAGGCAAGGGAGATGTTCCTGCAAGCCGATGTGCAGAAAACGGGTAAGAATATGCACCTGTCGTTCAAGTATTTCGAGCTTGACGATATTGTGCCTACCGCCACCCGCATTTTCAGCGAGGTCGGTCTTATCCCTATCGTGACTTTTACCTCTGATGTGGCAACGATGAAGATTGTCAACATCGACAATCCCGATGAGGAGTATATCCCGTTTGTTGCCCCGTTCAATCAGATTGCCCCGATTATCAGCAACGCCGGAAAACAGGCTACTAACGAAATGCAAGCCCTTGGTTCTTCCATCACCTATATGCGCCGTTACCTGTATATGATTGCACTCGACATTTGTGAGAGCGACAGCATTGACGGTGAGCTTGGCAGACCTGCTCCCGCACCCGCTCCGAAAGCTCCTCCGGCTACTCCCGAACAGCGACAGGAAGTGAAGCAGGAACTCACCGCCCCGCAGGACAATGCAACCCCGTTGCAGATTAAGGGTCTCAAGGCGGTGCTGAAAAAGCTCAAGGACGCTGACCCCACCAAGGAGGAAATGATTGCTCAGATTGCAGTTCAGACGGAGGGCTTTACCTCTATCAGTAAGTCTGACTGTGAAACACTCATTCAGAAAATCACCGCTATGCTTGAGGGAGGTAACGAGTAATGGAATGGCTTGACAGCAAACAAATTAAAATCAACCCGCCGAAGCGCACCAAGAAAGTCACGGGTACTCGCTTTGCCACAATTCTCGGTATGAACCCGTGGTCTACTCCGTTCGAGATGTGGCTTGCAATCACCAAGACCTATGAGACCCCGTTCGAGGACACTATCTATACAAAGGCAGGTAAGGCAATCGAACCGAAACAGGCTGAGTATATGAAGAAGTCCTACGGCATGGACATCATCACTCCGACTGACCGCTACGGTGAGGATTATTTCAAATCCACTTGGGGTGATTTCTTCCCCAACAGTAAGCATTTCGGCGGTATGTGGGACTTCCTCGGTGTGGACGAGAACGGTACGGTTGATACGGTTCTCGAAATGAAGACCACCAAGCGTATCGAAGACTGGCAGAATGACGCTCCCGAATATTACGCTCTGCAAGCTGCCCTCTACGCTTACCTGCTCGGTGTGGACAATGTGATTATGGTCGCGTCTTTCCTTGAAGAAAAGGACTACGCTGACCCCACGAAGTACACACCGAACATCAAGAACACCATTACCGTGGAGTTCAAGGTGAGTGAGCGTTACCCCGATTTCGAGGACAAAATCAAGTTCGTTGAAAACTGGTGGGCTGAGTATGTGGACAGCGGTATTTCCCCTGTCTATGACGAGAAAAAGGACGCTGAACTGCTTGCGGCTCTGCGTACTCACAGTCTCGCACCCGACACCGACATCAACGCCCTTATCACCGAAGCGGAAAGTCTCAAGAGTGAAATCGACAAGACCACCGCCACTATCGCCGATAAGGAAAAGCGGCTCGGTGAAATCAACAACATCATCAAGGAACACGCTATGGGGCAGTTCCGTGACGGTGATAAAAAAGTTGAAATCAAGGGCGCGACCTACACTTGGTCGGTGTCCCGCTCGGAAACCACGACCATCGACAAAAAGGCTCTGGAAAAGGACGGTCTGCTCGACAAATATCAGAAGAAATCTGAACAATACCGCATGACGGTGAAATAAGGAGGATAAAGACAATGAAATTTAAGAAATTCGTAAAATCTCTTGGAGCTGATGGTATTCTCTATGTTCGTGAAAATGGAGACCGTTGGTTGTCCTCCTGCTCTATCTTTATGAAAGTCCCGGAAGACATTCGCACTGTAACCGCTTGTGATAGCACGAGTATGCTCTCTCTCATCGAGAACATCATCAATTACGACTCTTTCTCTCAGCCTTGTGAGCTGGTCGAAGCGGTCATGCCTGTTGCCGATGGTGTAATCAAGGACTGTGTGCGTATCTTCGCCACCAAAAACGGCATTGATAAGACCGCTATCTGCAATGATGGCTATGCTCTTATCGAGCGTGGTGACATTGTGGAAATGTTCGTTGACGAGAAGATTTCCGCATTGGTTATCAAGAGACCTGTAGACCTCGTGGACGAGGAAATTGTCGGAGTCATTCTCCGTACCGAATATTAAGGAGGGTAAATAACATGGCAAGAATCCCTATGACGAGTGGTTTCACTCTTATCCCGGAGGGAACTTATGTGTTCCGCATTTACGATGTGTCCTACGATGAGGAGTTTGGCAAGATTGAGATTAAGCTCGTGAACGCGGCGGGTATGACTCAGACCGAACGCTTTACCATCAAGGACAAGAACGATGAACCGAACGAAAAGGCTCTGAACGCTTTCTCCTATTTCGCCAAGACCGCTATGGGCGATTACACCCTTGAGGACATTGACCCGATGGAGCTTATCGACCACTTTATTGAAGCGGAGGTCGTTCACACCAAGCTCCCGTCCAATAAAGACCCGAACAAAACGGTCACTTTCGCAAATCTCGGTGATAAAGCTCCAGCTGAGTATTTTGATACCGAACCCGTGTCCCGTGCGCTGACGCTCGGCAAGGACAAGAACGCCGCTCCTGTCCCTCAGAAACAGGTTACTGCTCCCGCTCCTGCCGCACCGAAAAAGGGTCTCGACCTTGACGCACTGCTCGGAGGTTGATGGGTATGGGGGAGCGAAAGCTCCCCTCCCTCTAAAGGAGATGTCGTAAATGGAATTACAGGACAGTGGCAACCGCAGAGAGTTTGATTCCGGCGCAGTACGCGATATTTGCGAGGGCAAAGGCAGGTGTGACCTGCTCCCGCTTGATATTGTCGCTGACATTATGGACGATGAAATCCTTTGTTACATCGACCAGTATGTTCGTTCCGGCAACAGAACCTCTCTTGTAAAGGCAATCAAGTCTTTTTCAGAAGCTCGATACGGGACTCTCAACACAGCTATGTTGGAAGTCTCCAAACACTACGAGGACGGTTGCGACAAATATGGTGAACGGAATTGGCAAAAGGGTATTCCCCTCCACTGTTATATCGACAGTGGTGTACGCCACTACATCAAGTTCACCCGTGGTGACGATGATGAACCTCACGACAGAGCGTTCCTGTGGAATATGCTCGGTGCGTTGTGGACGCAGAATTACCACCCCGAATGTTGCGACCTACCATTCACTGAGGAGGTGCAGAAATGACCGATAAAGAACGCCTTGACCTTATGATGGCAACCAACCTCTCCGAAATCGTCAAGGAGGATTTTCTCAAATGGCTTGCGGAAAACGGATTTTTCACCGCCCCGGCAAGCACCAAGTACCACGGTAATTACGAGGGCGGTTTGTTCGACCATTCCTTTATGGTGATGAACCTGCTTGTGGAACTGTCGGCGGCGAACGGTCTCAAGTGGAAACGCCCCGCGAGTCCGTTCCTTGTGGGTATGTTCCACGACCTGTGCAAAATCGACCAGTACCGCATTGACAACAGCACTCCGTACACCGTGGGTGAACCTACTCGATATGAGTATAACCCCAATACGATGTATAAGGGGCATGGTGATAAGTCCATTATACTGCTCTCTCAGTTTACAACGCTGACCGATGAGGAGACCGCCTGTATTCGATACCACATGGGCGCGTTTACTGAGAAAGAAGAATGGCGAGATTACACTCGCGCCGTACACGCTTTCCCGAATGTCCTGTGGACGCACCAAGCAGATATGCTTGCGTCTCATGTGGTAGGGATTTGACGATGGCGGTATTCAAGAGAGCGAACGGTCACATTTTCGGCGTTCAATTTTCTGCCAAGGAGCAGAAAGCGATTGACGCTGAAATCCTCCGACAGTGCGCGGAGTACGACAAAAAGAACGCCGATGAGGTGGACGCGGTTATCCTATAGTTACTTCACGAAAAATTTGGGTTCGATAAAAAGCGTCTGAGGGCGTTTTACGATTCCTTTTCCACTGAGCTTGACGCACTGGTTAAGCGATATGAAATGGGAGACGAGAACAAGGCGTGGCTTTGCTCCCGAAAACTGAGAGATTACGGAATTGACATTTCCGAATGGAATAAGGAGGAAAAGAAATGAGTTACAAGCTCAAGACTGCAAACGGTAAGGTTGCTTTCCTGCTCAAGACGGGTAAGGATTTTGTGAAAAATCAGATGGCGGTCGCTTCCGCACAGCACATTATCGACACTGGTGAAGTCAAAAAGTCCGATATTGAGGGCTACCCCATCAATGTGGACGATAAGTGGTACTTTGCCGGAGAGGTGTTCAAGAAGTCCGCTTCCCGTAAAACGGAGGGCGTTGCGGAATGAGAACATTTTACTCCGAATATGTCCAACACTGTATGCGTTTCTACGCTCGTCACACTAACCCGAAGTTCCGCAGTGACGCAGATAAAAAGAATTGGTTCGCCTGTGATAGCGCACTGAAAGGCTTTACGGACAAGGAACAGAAAATGCTCCTTACTATCTACCGTGAGGGAGATACGATTCCCGATAACATCTACAACCTGTCCGTTGCGTTGGAGATTAAACAGGATATTCTTTGGAAGCTCGTGAATGAGCTTGAACGCAAAGTTGCGAAAAGGAGGGGACTTGTGTGACCTGCTACGAGAACATACCTACAGAACTGAAAAAACTGAATCAGTGGGTTTGTACTCGTGGGGATAGCAAAGTCCCGATGAAAGCATGGGAGAATGAAGCCGCGTCCTCCGTCAACCCGCAAACATGGGCTGATTTTGATACCGCGCACAAATCCGTGTCAGAGGGTCACTACGATTACTGCGGGTTCGTGTTCAACGACAACGGACTTGTAGGTGTGGACATTGACGCGGGATATGACGAGGACGGGTTTCTCTCTCAGCTTGCCGCTGACATTATCGGTAAGTGCCAAAGCTATACGGAGAAATCCAAGAGCGGACGCGGCTTTCATATCCTGCTCAAAGGTGACTTGCCATTTAAGGGCAAGAACAACCTTGCGGGTGTGGAGATTTACAAGTCCTCCCGATACTTCATTATGACAGGCGATACGCTCCTCTATCGCACCATCGAAGAAAATCAGAGCGCGATTGAGTATATTGTCGAGAAGTATTTTCCCGATACCCGACAGGAGAAAGAGACTCCGACCTTTGGTGGTCGTATCTACTGCCCGATATGGGAAATGCCCGAAAACAATCGTATCAGGCTCCGTCCTGTCTATCCCCGCATACCAAACGGAAGCCGAAATATCTGTCTGACCTCCCTTGCGGGTATGCTCCACAACCAAGGGTACAGTAAGCAACAGATATATGACGAACTGCTCTACTGCAACACAGTTGCCTGTGACCCTCCCCTCGACAGAGGTGAGATACAGACAATTTGTAACAGTGTGACACGGTACAAACGATGAAATACGAACCCTATCACGCGCTTATAAACGCGATTATTCTGCAAGCGGTCAAGGATTACCGCACAGCGTTGGACGATGGGAACACCTCCGGCATTGCGGAGTGTGAGAGGTTCTTCCGCTCGGATTAGTTCACTTTCCTCACCGATGTTGACGGAGAAATCATTATCCGGCAGGTTCAGCGGGAGATAACACAAAAAAGATAAATAATTGCACAAATAATATTGACAGATAATCTTTTTCGTGTTATACTCCAATCGCAAAGAGACAAGAAGTAGTCTCAATAAGATTAAGGAGGTTTATAAAATGACTGAGTATTACCGTGGGGACATTTTCTACATAACGCCGTTTTATACGGTCACTGGCTCTGAGCAGAGAGCGGGGAGACCCGGCGTGATTGTGTCGAATGACACAAACAACAAGTATTCTCCGAATGTGGAGATTGTATTTCTGACCTTACAGGAAAAGAAACCGCTCCCCACCCATGTCCCTGTGATGTGCCGTGTTCCGTCCACTGCCCTCTGCGAGAATATTCAGACGGTATCGAAAGACAGGCTCTCCACATTCATTAAGTCTTGCACCACGAAAGAGCTGAAAAACATCGACAATGCTCTGCGGGTGTCCCTTGGTATCAGCAACTCCTCGCCCGTTGGGGGGGGGATTGAGGAAACAGCACCGCAGGAAAGCTCACACGCAGAGGTGGAGCGAGACCTTTACAAGTCTCTATACGAGCAAATTCTTGATAAATTGATGAGAGGAAACAACCGATGATTAAAGTAGAAAACATTGAGACTTGGGGCTTTGAACACGCTATCCGTGGTATGAGAAACCCCTTGAACAGTTGGTCGAGGTCGGATAGCTCCTTTGGGTACGAAGCGTGTTCGGGAGAGTTTGTTCCCGATTTGAAAATCGACGAGAACGACCTCAAGCTCATGCGACAGCTTTATGTCGGAGGTCAGCCACACAGAAAGTACCTCAGACAGATTTTTGCAGTCATGGACATCACTGCCCCGCTCTATTGGTGGAAAGAGTTCGATACCTACAAGGTAGGCACGACCGCCAACTCCTGTTCCACCATGCACAAAATCGCGGCAAAGGAGTTCTCCATTGAAGATTTTTCCGATGAACACTTAGAGACCGGGTGGTTGGCTTGCTTGGACGATACCATTATTCCGCTCTTGAACAGAGCGAGAACAAAGTTTATTGCAACTAAAGATAAACGCTATTGGTGGCAAATGATTCAGCTCCTCCCGTCCAGTTACAATCAGCGGCGCACAGTCAGCATGACCTATGAAAATGTGATGAATATGCTCGACTACCGCGAGGGTCATAAACTGGACGAGTGGCGGGAGTTCTGCAAAATTCTGAAACAATTACCGTATGTGGAGGAGATTAGAGATGGCAGGTGACAGAGAACTTTTTGAACTGAGCAACGGCAGGTGCATTATGGACGAAGACCTGTCCGACAAAATGTATATTATCAAGTCCTATCACCCCGAACGGGCAGACGAAACCTCCTCCGGCTTTGAGTGGTCTGAAATGGGTATGGCAAACCTGTTCGGTATGCTCTACAACCGTGAAGCGCGGTACTGCACCGAACACAAGAGTTGGTACACCTACTTTGAGGGGGCGTGGCGCAAGGACGAGGGTGCAATCCTTGTCTCCGAGAAAATCAAGGACTTTGTTCGCTTGATGATACTCTATTGTGGCGAGATTACGGACGATGATACCCGCAAGGCGTACACCTCGTTCGTGAACAAGATGGGTGACAGGCGTATGCGCGACCGCATACTCAAGGACGCAACAGGTGAACTCCGCATTTCTGCTACGGATTTCGACTCCAACCCCTACCTCATAAACTGTCTCAACGGTACTTACTCTTTGGAGGACTACTCGTTCCGTGAACCACGGTGGGACGATTTCCTCACAATGCAGACCCGTTTCCGGCACACAGTACGCCGTGATGTGAAGTGTAAGCGGTGGGAACAGTTCATTGATGAAGTCACACAGGGCGATAAGGATAAAGCCGACTTCCTGCAACGCGCTCTTGGGTACTCCATGCTTGGCATGAGCAACGAGGAGTGTATGTTTATCCTCCACGGAAAAACAACCCGCAACGGCAAGTCTACTCTGCTCAACACCATTGAGTATATGCTTGGGGATTACGCCAAGGTTGCCCCTGTCGGTATGATTTGCCGAGGTGACAGACAGAAAGACGCCGAAGCCGCTTCCCCTACCCTTGCAGGACTGAAAGGCAAACGGTTTGTTACGATGAGCGAGAGCAATGAGTACGGCAAACTGGACGAGGAGAAAATCAAACAGCTTACAGGCGGTGAGGAAATCTCCGCTCGTGCGCTCTATCAGACCGCTATCACCTATCGCCCTCAGTTTACTTTGTGGCTCTCCTGTAATGACCTGCCGATGGTTACGGACAAGTCCCTGTTCGCTTCACAGCGTATCAAGGTGATTGAGTTCAATCGACACTTTACGCCGGAGGAGCAGGACACTCACCTCAAGGACGAGCTGACCTCCACGGAAGCTATGAGCGGCATTTTCATGTGGCTTGTGCGCGGATATATCAAGTACAAGGAAAACGGTCTCGCAATGTCCAAGAGCTTGTCTGATGTGGTCGAGCGGTATGAGCGGGACAACGACCTTGTGTTGCAGTTCCTTGAAAACCGCTGTGTACGACTGACCGACTACTCTGACAACAGGACTGACGCTAAGAACAATATTATCAAGGCGAAAGACCTGTATCAAGCGTTCAAGCTGTGGGCGAAGTCTGAGGGAGCGTATGTGCTATCGGCGCGGAAGTTCAATGCTGAGATGGAACGCCACCCCGAATGGTTTGACCGTAAATCGACTTCCAGTGGATTTATGATTTATTGGGGCTTGAAGCTCAAGGAGGTAGTATAAATGAACGCTTCTTGCTTAGATGAGAAAGGACGCTTTAAGTCCTGCCCGTACAGAGTATATACCGATGAGCATAAGGCGGTTTTAAGAGGACAGGGTGATTTTACCTCACAGTGTTTTTACCCGTGCATTGGCGAGGGGTGCATTGCATATCATGTGGGCGTTTGCCTACGCCTTGCCGCCGCGCTAAAGGAGGACTTGAAAAATGACGAACGATGAACGCCGCCCGACAGGGCTACTCCATTCTGCTGACGAACTGCGTCAGCTTATCCGTGAAAATCCTACCCTCCCGCTCATCGTGTTTGCGGGTGAGGAAGCCAACAGCGGGGACTACTCATATATGAGTTGCAGTTATGTCAAGGCATATAAGGGAGAATATCTCGACTGCTCTCAAAGCGTCAACGACTGTATGTGCTTCACCGACAGGGACGAGTTCGAGGAAGCCGTCGCAGATAGTCTTGCCGACAGGAATTGCACCGATGAGGAGTTTGACGCTCTTGTGAAAAAAGAAATGGCAGAGTATGACCCCTATTGGAAGCCCTGTATCATTCTGAATGTGGACAACTGAGGAGGTAAAACGATGGCACGATATTTCAAACTGGTCGAAATTGACCGCGACAGTTTTATCGAAGCTACGGGAGATGATTTAGATTGTCTTCAAGTGGTCGATGTATGTGAGGGTATTGGGTATGTTGCTATTGCTGATACCGAGACAGAAATGACAATCGACTTAGATGTTTTCGAGGAGGAATGATTATGTTCATTTGGCTCACAAGCCCGACTATCGGGCAGGTGCTTGTAAATCTCAACCTCGTCACCGCTGTCACTTGCGTACAGGGTAGGAACGCCGTTTGTTTCACAGGCGGCGAGGAGGATTATATCGTGGTTACGGAGTCCCTTGAGGACATCTACGAGCGGATTCAGTCCGTAGAAAAGAGGTACAGAAAATGACAATTCCCGAAAAGCTGAAAATTGGTGCAAAGGTCTACGGTGTGGAAATTACGAACAAGCTCGACCTTGGTAATGTGAATTACTCCGGTGAAATCTCTTACACCGACTTGGTTATCCGTATCTGTCCGAACGCACAGGCAAAAATGGAAGCCGACTTTCTTCACGAAATGATTCACGGTATGCTCGACCATTTGGGTTACACCGAACATGATGAGAAAAAGGTGGACGAGCTTGCGAATGTGCTTCACATGGTAATACTGGATAATCCTACCGTGTTCACGCCTGTTAAGGAGGGACAGCACGAAAATGTTTGCGATTCAGAATCAGAGGACAGGTAAGTTTCTTTATGGCACAGACTACCGTTACAATCCCCCACGACAGAGAACGAGCTTCAATGAAATGCGTACCTACTCCGATTTGAGATATGCCATAGCTGACTACAACAGTCGCAGGTGCGGGAAAGACTATCGCATTGTAGTTCTCAAATCGGTAGAGGTCAAGCGAGTTATCGACTATGACTGTGAGGAGGGTTACGCATGGAAATGAGAAAATGCGGTGTTCTCGCTTTCTGCTTGGTGGTATTACTTGGTACTACCTCCTGTTCCGCAGGGCGAGACATCAGCCCAACTTACCCACGAATAGCGTACCGCAACAGCTCCTACAACCTCGACCCGTACAACCGTGAAATCCCTATCGAGAGCGGCTATGTACTGGACGAAGCACATTCCTATGATGTGATGGAAACCGAGGACGGGTACGATATTGTTCTCCATTTCGTGAAAGGCGGTGAGACCGATGGAAATGAAAATGCTGACTGAGCTTTCGGGTATGCTTGAGGACATAAATCCCGTGGAAATCACCTCTTACATACTGGACGGAACGCTCATGTCGTGGCTTGCGAGTTGGAAAATGAAGTCTCAAATGTTGGTGGCTTTCCTGCTCGAAAATGAAAAAGCTCGATTATCCGAATCGGATTGAAAAATAATCCTAAACGACATTAGGGAGATAATCCTAATCGGATTGGAAAATAATCTTTTCGACTTTTGGATTTTCAGACCGAAATCGGAGGGGTACAGACAAAAGAGATAATTTCTTATCCGAATTAGATACCGATGTTTTTGGGCGGTTGTCCTAATCGGATTGAGAAATAGTCTTGTTCGGATTGAATTGAGGTTTTTCAAGTAGTCAAAGTAGTTGTTTTTAAGGTTTTGCGTGTAACTTCCTCTATATAGGAAAATCCCTACTATAAGAAGTTACACGCAAAAACCGATTTTTAACTACTTAGACTACTTTTACCCAAGAAGAATAAGAAGAAAAGAGGACTCTCCGGCTTGAAAAGAGGACTCTCGTGCGACTATACGATTTTACGGAGGTGCATTGAAAAATGGCAGTGAAAAAAGAGCAGAAAGATGTGCAGGTGATTAAGAAAAAGCCCCGTGGTGGAAACTCGCCTGTCATTGGTGATAACGGGCTTATGCTTGAAAAGGGAGACAATGCAAAGATTTTGCAAGTCAATATGGCATTGATGAAAATGCCGGAGATTGACCTTGACGATGTGGAAGCAGTTGAAAACAGGTTGATGGAATATTTTAGCCTGTATGCTCAAGCTGATATGAAACCTACGGTCGTTGGTATGGCGATTGCTCTGAATGGACATAGCCGTCAATGGCTGTGGGCGGTTGCTCGTAATGGGGCTATCAATGGTAGGGGTGAAACGGTCAACCTGCGCCCGGAGGTGGCGAACACCATTAAAAAGGCGTACTTTATGATGGAAAATCAGTGGGAAACCTACATGAACAGTGGCAAAATTAACCCCGTTAGCGGTATCTTCCTTGGCAAGAACAACTACGGCTACCAAGACAAGACCGAGTATGTCCTCACTCCCAATACGCAAAACGACTCCGACTATGACGCGGAGGATATTCGACAGCGTTATCTCATCGACTCTGACAGCGACTCTCAGAGCGACTAACGACTCTCGACTCTCAAACGACTTTCGACTATCGACTATCAATCAGACCGCCCGGACGGGAAAGCGGCTCATGCGCCGACACCGTTGGGCGGTCTTTTTTGCGTGGATTTTTCACAGAATTTTGGGGATTTTGGGCGGGTTGTATTAACGCTTTACTGCAATAAAGTAAAATGCTCCATTTTGGCGGCTATACATTATATAGCAAAAGGAAAGCAAAAAATAATCCGAAAAAGATAAAAAATATTGAAAAAGGGGTTGACAATTCGGAAAAGGCGAATTATACTATAATCACAACAGGATAATAAACAACACAAAACAGATTATAGGAGGTTTACAAAATGCGAATTTACGAATTGACGCCGGGCGGCTATGACCGCGCAAAATCCTTTTACGGGAAAGCGAAAGTTATTGAAACGGACGGGGAAACGCTTTTACAGTCCTACGATACTATCGTTTGCAAGATTGATAAAAGCGGCAAATTTGTCCGAATGTGGAGCGGGTACAGTGCTACCACAATGCGACATATCAATAGTTTTATTGAAATGTTCGGTATCGAGGGCGGCGGGAAAAAATGGTGGGACGCACTCCCCACGGCGATTTTTTAAGGAGGTAAGACAAAATGAAATTCAAGACAACACAAAAAGCAATCCGGGCAAATTACAACAAAATTATTTGTGTCCCTTATTGCGGTTTACAAAACCTATTGAATTATGAAAGCCCCGTTGCGTACACGGTACGCCGTGAGGGGTGGGCGGCTGATATTTACGATATGAGTGGCGGGGTTGCTATTGTAACAGGTTACGCCCCATTCGGAAATATTCGCCCGTCCTACGAATTGCGGGAACGGTACGAAACGCAAGCCGAAAAAATCCGCTATAATTATTCGCTTGCATGGGAGGAACAGCGGGACGCATTGAGGGAATTACAACGGGCATTTATTGAGGAGGTAATACGCCATGAATAAACAGGAATATTGCGAAAGCCGGGAAAGCGTTGCATATTATAGCGGTTTGGGCGGGCTTGAGATAAAGGGCATTGAATACGGGATAAATGATTTTGTTTATTGCGTGTCCGGCTGTTGGGGTGGTAGTTGGTGCAATGGAAAAAATGTAAAGCGTTTTCACCGTTGCAAAATCTACTACCCCGCAAACGGGAAAGATAGCGCATTTTTTTAGGGTACACGGGTACAAAATTCCGCTTGATGAATGTATTAGAATGGGGGTTTAATTATGAAATATTGGCAATTTGTGAATTGGGAACCCGCGCCGATTGAAAGCGCGTTGCGCTCCCGTGTTGCTGTCGCTATTGCGGCATATGAAAGCGGCGATAAAAACGCCATAAAGGAATATTATAAGCAATCCGCAACAATGGAAACACTGAAAAACCCCGTTGTTAAAATTGGCGGGTGGGCGTTTTCCTTGCGTGAGTTTTGCCGGGTGTATTGGGTGAAAGTCCGCTATTATGGAATTATGGAGCTATACGCGCCGAACAAATCCGCTATTTATTCCGTGTTGGGTAAATACCATGTTTTGAAAATACAGGAGGTTGAACAATGAACATTGATAGCATTATGAAAGAATTAGCGGAATATATCCGCATGGGTGAGGAAATAGCCGCAAACATTGACGCATTGAAAGACGCGCTAAAACAGTACATGAGGGAAACAGGCGTTGACAGCTTGACGGGAACGGAACATAAAGCAAGTTATAAAGCCGTCACAAGCTCCCGCATTGATACCACGGCACTAAAAAAGGACGCGCCCGAAATAGCCGCGAAATATACCCGAACAACAGAAAGCCGCCGCTTTACATTCGCATAATACAGGAGGGTGAATAAATGACGCTTATTTGTATCTTGTGTTTCCCTATTGTGGTATTAGCTGAATTGCTAAAAATCAATAAATAACAGGCAAGCCCCGCTATTATCGGCGGGGCTTTTCCTATGCCCTTTATAAGCCCGTGACGGGCTTTTTTATTATGCGGGGGCATTGGATATATACCCCATACAATAGAACGCGCTACACGGCGCGACAGGGGCGCGGGGCGTGTGCTTTATGCTATGCCCTTTATAATGGGGCTTGTGTTGCATTGTACGGGCTTTTATTGCGTTTGGGGTATTCCTATACTACCCGCCGCCGTTGCGCTTGTGTATGGGCGTTCTATGCCGTTTTGCGGGGCGTTTCCGCTGTCGTTTGGGTGTAGTTTATTGACAGGGGCGCGGGGCGCGTTCAATAGGGTTATTTTTCGCGTTTTGGCGGTACTGTCACGGGCGCGAAATGCTATTGACAGCGGACGCGGGACGGCGTGAGGGCATACCCCCGGAGGGGGGGGAACGCGCCCCGCCGCCGTGCCGGGAGGGAGTACGGCGAGTAGCCGAAAATTTCAAAAAGAATAAAAAGGACTATAAATTATCTTTTTCGTATTGACATTCATCTTCTCTTGTGCTACACTAATCTCACAAACAAAAGGAGGACGCACTATGGTACGCAATAATATTGAACTCGATGTAAAGGTCAAGTGTGTGGAGCAGGGTATCACACAGCTTGCCGTTGCGGAGAAAGTTGGGACTACGGGTCAGTATGTCAACAGAATCGTCAAGAAAAAGGACGGTATTATGAACAAGACTTTCGTGGAAATCATGGAAGCCCTTGGGTATGATATTGAGTTGACATATATCCCGCGAGAAAAGTAAATCGGAGGTGGGTACATGAGGGTCGGTTATGTACGAGTCAGCACCGCAGAACAAAATCCGGCAAGACAGGTGGAGCTTATGAAATCCCTCGGTGTGGAGAAAGTCTTTCTCGACAAAATCAGTGGGAAGAACACGGACAGACCGCAGTTCAATGAAATGCTTTCGTTTCTCCGTGAGGGTGATACCCTGTATGTAGAGTCATTCTCACGACTCTCCCGCAGTACACGGGATTTACTCGGTACAGTGTCGGTGCTGTCGGGGCGAGGTGTGCAACTGGTATCTGACAAGGAAAAAGTAGACACCAACACCCCACAAGGTAGGTTTATGCTGACGGTGTTTGCGGCGTTGTCGGAATTGGAGCGAGAGAATATCCTTGAGCGTCAGCGTGAGGGTATTGAGATTGCCAAAGCAGAGGGCAAGTACAAGGGGCGCAAGCCGATTGCGGTGACAGACAGATTTCTCGGCGCGGCTCGGAGTTGGCAGGAGGGTTCTCTCCCGCTGAAAGACGCTATCGAACAGTCGGGGCTGTCGGAGTCCACATTCTTTCGTAAGTGCAAACAGCAAGGAATAAGGAGGGTCGGTGTATGAGAAAGCTGATTTTGGCATTGTGTATGGTCGTAATGGTGTTCGCGTTGGTCGGTTGCGGTCAGAAAGGATCCGTTGCGGAAAAGACGGACGCTGAGAAGTTCGCAGAAGAAAACAGTATTTCGGTGGAATTGGCAGAAAGCATTGAGAACGCTCTGTCACAGACCGATGTTCCCTCCTCTCTGAATAAGCTCAATGATTGGGAACAGATTGAGGATTATGCGGAGGGTCAGCGGTACACGGGTTGGATTTACTCCACCGCCCAAGATAGGTATTATTACATGGTGTTCTATGTAAGCGGTGATACTGTTGAGAGTATTCGAGACCAAAAGAACGGACTTGAATATCTGTATCAGAAAACAGAATGACGATTGATGATTACGGCGCATGATTGCGATTGAGGGTTTGACCTCGACCAGTCATGCGCTTTTCTTTTTGCAGGAGGTAAACATGGAAAAGCTACTTTCAAAAATTCTCGAAAAAATAAAAAAGGACGCTTACCTCTTTCAGACTTGGGAAGACCTGCTCTATATGAGCAAGGAAGCTATGAAAGAGGACATTCCGCTTGGGGTGAAGTATCTCAAGCTATTGTCGGCTGAGTGCGAGAGAGCTATCAGCGACCCACTCTCCTCTGAGGAGGAAGTCAAGGAACTGTACGGACTACACAAGCGGGTTCTTCTCGCCGCCGCGCCGTATGATTTTGACAGCTATCTACTCTATGTGGAGTGGAGCAGAGAACCGAAAAAGAAGTTCTACCCGCCGCGCCGCAAGGTGCTGAAACAGGTGGTGGACGCACTACAGGAGCTTGCAGACGATAAACTGGACTTACTTGCGGTCAGTCTGCCGCCCGGTAGCGGTAAGACCACCCTTGCTATCTTTTACCTTACTTGGCTCGGCGGTAGGATTCCGAACGAACCTATGCTGACGGGTTCTCACTCCAACTCATTCGTGCGTGGTGTGTATGACGAGTGCTTGCGTATCTTTGACGCGAATGGTGATTACCTGTGGCACGATGTATTTCCCGATATACAGGTCTCCAACACGAACGCGAAAGATTGTCGTATCGACCTTGACAAGCGACAGCGTTTCGAGACCTTGGAGTTCACCTCCATCGGTACGGGCAACGCGGGTCTATATCGTGCCGCCACTCTCCTCTACTGTGACGATTTGGTGTCGGGTATCGAGGTCGCGCTCTCCAAGGAACGACTGGACAAGCTGTGGGAGACCTACACCACGGACTTGAGACAGCGTAAAATCGGAGACCACTGTAAGGAACTCCATATCGCTACCCGATGGTCGGTGCATGATGTTATCGGTCGATTGGAGCGGGAGTATATGGACAGCGACAGGGCAAAGTTCATTATTGTTCCCGCTATGGACGAAAACGATGAGTCCAACTTTGACTATGCCTACGGGGTCGGGTTCTCTACCAAGTTCTACCGCGAACAGCGCGGTATTATGGACGATGTTTCGTGGAGGGCGTTGTATATGAACGAACCGATTGAGCGTGAGGGCTTGGTCTATTCGCCGGACGAGCTACGCCGATACTTTGACCTGCCGAAAGAGGACGCAGACGCGATTATCGGTATCTGCGACACCAAGGACAAGGGTGCGGACTACGCTTTCCTACCCGTGGCGTATGTGTACGGACAGGACTATTATATTGACGATTGTGTATGCGACAACGGGCTACCAAACATCGTGGACGCTCGGTTGGTGGAAATCCTCGTGCGGGATAAGGTCAAGTCCTGCCGTTTTGAGTCCAACTCCGCAGGTCGGCGCGTGGCTGAGAAGATACAGGAGGAGGTCAAGAAGAAAAACGGCATTACACATATCACGACCAAGTTCACTACTGCCAACAAGGAGACGAAAATCATCGTCAACAGTGCATGGGTCAAGGAACATTGTCTGTTCAAGGACGCTTCCCTCTATCAGAGAAAGTCGGACTACGGTAAGATGATGGATATGCTTTGCTCCTATACTGTTGCAGGTAAGAACAAGCACGATGATGTACCCGATGGAATGGCTATGCTTGCCGAATACGCGCAATCTTTAAGCGGTCAGAAAGTCGAGGTATTCAAACGCCCGTGGTAATTCACATTTTCCACAAAGTTTCCCACATATAATTCGCAAAAGAAGAACAAGAATATTGACTTTTACGAATTAGTATGCTATAATTGTAAGTGTAGAAATAGATTGTTTTAAGTGGCGCATGATTGCGCGGGAACGAAAGTTCTCGGCGGTCGTGCGCCATTTTACTTTTTCAGAGAGGAGGGACAAATGTGGGAAATGTAATCGACACTTCCAAGCCCGTGGCAGAAACTCGTCAGATGTTCGGGCGCAGAGTTATCAAGAGTAGCGCCACCGAAATCACAGATGAGAATGTCGTGGAAGTGTTGCTCAAGGCATTGTCCATTCACGCTCTGAACCGCTCTGAGATTGATTACCTGTGGGACTACTACAAGGGTAAGCAACCGATTTTGAACCGCACCAAGGAGGTTCGCCCGGAAATCTGCAATCGTATTGTAGAAAACCGTGCGAATGAAATCGTGTCCTTTAAGGTCGGGTATCTGTGCGGAGAACCTATTCAATATGTCGGCAAGAGCGGCGAGGAGTCCGTTACGGCGGCGATTACCCGCTTGAATGAGCTGATGTTCGCGGAGGATAAAGCGTCCAAAGACCAAGAGATTGTGGAATGGCAGATGATTTGCGGAACAGCGTTCCGACTGGTTCTGCCGGACGCACGGGGCGAGGAAGATGAGTCCCCGTTTGAGCTGTATACGCTCGACCCGCGAGATACCTTTGTGGTGTATTCCAATGAAATCGGCAACAAGCCGCTTATGGCGGTGAAATACAGCAAGGACGATAACGAGATTACACGCTACTCCATTTATACGGAGAACCGCTATTATCTCGTGGAGGACGGTATTCTGAAAGAGTCCACTCCTCATGCGCTGAACATGATTCCCATTTTCGAGTACCCGGCGAATAATGCTCGGCTCGGCTCGTTTGAGATTGTTCTTCCCCTCCTCGATACGATGAACAATATCACCTCCAACCGCATGGACGGTGTTGAGCAGGTGGTACAGGCGTTTATCAAGTTCATCAACTGTGACATCACCAAAGAGGAGTACGAGGAGTTTCTTACCCTCGGTGCAATCAAGGTGAAATCTGTGGACGGTGCGAACGCCGATGTGGGAGTTGTCACGACCGACCTCAATCAGACACAGACGCAGACCTTGAAAGAGGATTGCTACAATTCCATTCTCACAATTTGCGGTATGCCGAACCGTAACGGTGGTAGCTCCACGAGCGACACGGGCGCGGCGGTACTTCTGCGAGACGGTTGGTCTCTTGCCGAAGCGAGGGCAAAGGACAGTGAGAATATGTTCAAAAAGGCTGAGAAGAAAATGCTCAAGCTCGTGTTGCGTATCTGCCGTGAGCTGAGTGATTTCGATATTGCCCTCAAGGACATTGAGTTGCAGTTCACCCGCCGTAATTACGAGAACATTCAGAGCAAGTCGCAGGTGCTTACGACCATGCTCGATAACCCGAAAATCCACCCGCTTCTCGCTTTCCAACATTCCGGCTTGTTCATTGACCCCGAACGCGCTTATGCAATGAGTGTGAAGTATTACGAGCAGGAACAGGCGAAAGTGATTGAGCAGACCCCAACTCCCGACCCGAATACAAATAACAGTGGGGACGGTAAATGATTTTAGGCGGCATTGACCGTTTGAGATAGTCAGAGAAGACTTTAATCGCAAATAGGTAGAGAAACCTTAAATCGCACCATAACGGGAGAGAACCCGTAAAAACGCAAGGAGGAATATTTTATGGCAAAGATTGATGTAAGCAAAATTGAGGGTTACGCCGAAATGTCCGCAGAGGATAAGCTCAAGGCTTTGGAAGCATTTGACATTCCCGACCCCGATTATTCCGGCTATGTGGATAAGAAGCTGTTTGATAAGACTGCTTCCGAACTGGCTGGGAAGAAAAAGGAACTGAGGGATAAGCTCTCTGAGGACGAAGCCGCCAAGCTGAAAGAAAAGGAGGAGCGTGACGAGCTTGAGGAAAAGTACAACAAGCTCCTGCGTGAGAGCGCAGTCTCCAAAAACAAGGCAAAGTTGGTCGCGTTGGGCTATGAGGAAAGTTTGGCTGACGAGACAGCGGAAGCTATGGCAGACGGCAATTTGGAAAAGGTCTTTGCCAATCAGAAGAAGCACCTCGCGTCCTTTGAAAAGAGGATTCGTGCGGAAGCTCTGAAAGATACTCCGAAACCTACCCCCGATGGGGACGGCAAGACTATGACATTGGAAAAGCTCCGCAAAATGTCCCCCGAAGACCGTCTCAAGTTTTCGCAGGAACACGCGGAGGAATATAAAGAACTTTACACAGGAGGTAAAGAATAATGGCTCATACGATTTACGATAATTTCTACCTCTCTAACGAGGTTGAAGACCAGTATAACTCCCACCTTGACCTGCAACAGTTCTGTACTGTTGATAACTCTCTGGTGGGTACGGCGGGTATGCTCCGCAAAATCAACCGCTACAAGGCTACCAACGGCACTCAGAAGCTCGGTATGGGTGAGGGCAATACTCAGTCCATCGAGGTTTCCTACACCCCGGAGGAGTACCGTATTCTGCTTGCTCAGAACCGTTTCGAGTATTATGACGAGCAGGAAATGACCGACCCCATGCTCGTTCCCGTGGGCGTTCGCCACATGGGTACGGATATGTTCAACACGGTCAATGCGGACATCTTCGCTGAGTTCAACAAGGCAACGCAGGTGGTTGTCACTACCGCACTGGACTTTGACTGCTTTGCAGACGCTCAGTCCGTGCTGAACCTTGAGAACCTTGAGGGTGTGTCCATCTTTGCGTTCGTCTGCTCTGCTGATGTGGCTACTCTGCGTAAGGCACTGAAAGACACTTTGCAGTATGTTGAAGCGTTCGCCAAGACTGGCTATATCGGCACTGTGGCAGGTGTGAACATCTACACCAAGAAAGACGCTGTGTCCGGCACTATCATCATGGGTACTCGTGAAGCTGTCACCCTGTTCAACAAAAAGGGTGTCGAGGTCGAGACTCCTCCCCGCGATTCCAGTGACGCGAACACTCGTAAGAACACCATCATCAGCCGCAAGTATTATCTCCCCGCGCTGACGGACGAGACCAAGTGCGTGAAGATTTTCAAGGGTACGGCTACCCCGTCCACCGATACTACCGCGTCCAAGGACAAGACTTACTACGAGAAAGTCGGCAACGGCTATATCGCGGTGACTCCTGCCACTGGCGATAATCCTAAGGACAAGGGTTGGTACACGATTGCTTGATGAAACGGAGGTGGGCAACATGACTGACGCTGAAAAACTGGCGGCTCTGAAAGCTATGGTCGGTACTTCTGACACGGACGAAGTGTTGTCCACCTATCTCAAGCTGTCGGGCAATAAAATCATCACTAAGGCTTTTCCGTATGACGATACTGTGACCGAAGTTCCAACCAAGTACGAGTACCTGCAAATCGAAATTGCCGCCTATATGCTGAACAAGCGTGGCGCGGAGGGGCAGACCTCCCACACGGAGAACGGTATTACGCGACAATATGAGAACGCCGATGTTCCCGCGTCTATGCTCAAGGCGGTCACTCCACATTGCGGGGTGATTCGATGAGGTGCATGAACCGAAATAAGGTGAAGTTTTACTACGCTCTATACGAGGGCAGAGAACCTATCCTTAACGAACAGGGCAGAAAAACAGGTCAGTACAAGGTCATTCACGGTAATCCCATCGAGGGACACGCTAATATCTCAGCCGCAAAAGGCGAAACGCAGACGCGGCAGTTCGGTGAGAATGAGTCCTATGACAAGGTAGTTGTGATGGATTTCATTACGCCGCCTATTGACGAGTATTCCGTCTTATGGGTCGATACCTTACCGATACTCAATGCGGACGGTTCACTCAAGGTCAATGACGCGGGTGAGGTAATCACCCCTCACGATTATGTGGTAAAGAAAGTCGCAAAGAGTTTGAACAGCGTATCAATCGCCATAAGCAAGGTGACGGTCAGTGGGTAAAAAGATTATTCGATTTGGGCTGTCTGCGCGTGACATCGACAGGGCAATGCGGGAACTGGAACAGTATAAGCAGGATATTATCCGTAAGACCGACCTCTTACGAGAGCGGGTAGCGGAACGGCTTGCGGAGCTGTCACGGGACGGATTTGCGGGAGCTGTCGTGGACGATTTGTTGAAAGGCGGTCAGCGTACCGCACAGGTCGATGTGAGTATCGACCAACGCGACAATATCACTCTCGTTATTGCGCGAGGTGAGGACGCGGTTTGGGTCGAGTTCGGCGCGGGTGTTCATTACAACGGCTCGGCGGGTACTTCTCCACACCCGAAAGGGTCTGAATTGGGATTCACCATCGGCGGTTACGGTAAGGGCATGGGTAAAAAAGATGTGTGGGGATTCTATGAGGACGGCAAGCTACGCTTGACTCACGGCGCACCCGCTACCATGCCGATGTATAACGCCGTAAAGACCGTGTGTGATGAAATCGCAGAGATAGCGAGGGAGGTGTTTCAATGATTGACATGGAAGACGATATTTTTGACAAAGTATCGGAAAAGGTTTATGCGGCGTTCGAGAAGAAATGTCCCGACCTGCTCATTATGAGCGAATATGTCAAGTCACCCTCCTCGTTTCCTTTTATCTCCATTGTTGAGATAGACAATGCCACATTTCGCAACTCTCAGACCACGGAGGGACACGAAAATCATGTGGCTGTGACCTACGAGGTAAATGTCTACTCCAATAAGACATCGGGTAAAAAAGCGGAGTGTAAGGCACTGGCGGCGTTCGTTGACGAACTGCTTTTGGAACTGAACTTCACCCGGACAATGCTTGAACCCGTACCAAACCAAGATGAAGCGACCATTTATCGTATGCTCGGACGCTACCGGGCAGTAATATCCAAAAATAAAACAATTTACAGGAGGTAAAAACCATGGCTATTTCCACCTATAAGATTTTCCTTATGAAGAAAGCCACCGCAGGTGAAACCTACGAAAAGGTTATCGACATTAAGGATTTCCCCGACCTCGGCGGTGCGCCGGAGATGTTGGAGACCACTACCCTGTCTGACAAAATGCAAACCTATATCCCCGGTATTCAGTCCCTTGACGCGCTTGAGTTCACCGCGAACTACACCAAGGCTGACTTTACCAAGCTCAAGGCTCTTGAGGGCAAGGAGGAGTCTTATGCTGTGTGGTTTGGTGGCGAGGAGACTGGCGGCGTCCTGACTCCCACCGGCTCTGACGGCAAGTTCGAGTTCAAGGGTCAGCTTTCCGCGTTCCCTGTTGGCGGCGGCGTGAATGAGGTCGTTGATATGACCGTCACTATCGCACCGTCTACCCCTATCACTGTGGCAGAGTAAAAGAAAATTGAGGAGGACAGAACAATGAGTAAACAGTTGACTTTCACTTTTGAGGATAAGGAATACACCCTCGAATACACCCGCAGAACCGTTGCGGAAATGGAGAAAAAGGGTTTTATCGCGTCTGAAATTACCGAAAAGCCCATGAGTACCCTCCCGGCACTGTTCGCAGGTGCGTTCCTCGCTCACCATCGTTTTGTGAAGCAGGACACCATTGACACAATCTATTCTAAGCTCACCAAGAAAGAGGAGCTTATCGGCAAGTTGGCAGAAATGTATAACGAACCGATTATGACCCTCGTTGAAGAACCCGAAGAAAGCAAGGGAAACTTGAACTGGACAGCGACTTGGTGAGTGACCCGCTGTCCTCCACTGAGGGGAGTGGTGGTGTTACTGCCACTGCTCCCCTCCACTCTTACGGAGAGAAATTTGAGGAGCTTTTTCCGTACTATCTGTCTCTCGGCATGACCGAAGAACAGTATTGGGATAAGGATTGCCGATTGGTGATTTTCTATCGGAAAGCGGAAGAACTCCGAACGAGCAGAAAAAACCAAGAAATGTGGTTACAGGGTGCGTATTTCTACGAAGCTCTGTCCCGTGTGTCACCTCTGCTCCATGCTTTTGCCAAAAAGGGTACGAAACCTGCTCCGTACTTGTCAGAACCGTTCGCTATCACAGAAAAACAGGCTGAGTATCAGCAGGAAGAAAAGGACAAGAAAATCTACGATAAGGGCAAAGCACTTATCGAGGGCTTTATGGCGAAGCATAACAAGAAATTTGAAGGGAAGTGAGAACCGTGTCTACTACAATCGAGCAGTTAGAACTTGAAGTACAATCGAGTGCCACATCAGCCGTGGCACAATTAGACGCGCTTGCTTCTTCTTTGGGTAAAGTAAAATCCGCTACCAAAGGTGGAGTTGGTCTTACTGCTGTGGCAAAACAGCTTACCACGCTGAATACCGCATTGAACGGTATCAGCTCCACCAATGCGGATAATCTGAACAAGATGGCACAGGGCTTACAGGCACTTTCCTCTTGCGGAAACCTCAAGCTCTCGTCCTCTGTGGCTAATCAGATTTCCAACCTTGGGACGGCGGTACGGTCTCTGAATGGGACTGATTTTTCCTCGCTTGGTCGGCTTGCGGACGCACTTACCCCGCTTTCCACCATCGGCAAGTCGAACCTCAACAGCTTTATCTCTCAGCTACAGCGATTGCCGCAAGCGGTACAGGGTTTCAACGGAGTGGACATCGGCGGGTTGGGAACACAGATTTCCGAACTGGTATCTGCCCTTTCTCCGCTCTCTCAGATGGGTAAGAACAATCTCACCTCGTTTGTGACTCAGCTTGGTAAAATCCCCGCTCTCATGCAGTCTCTAAAGACGATAAACATTGGGGAACTTGCGTCACAAGTTCAACAGTTGGCAGACGCTTTCGCTCCTCTCGCTACGCAAATGCAAGCCATTTCGAGCGGTTTTGCGGCGTTTCCGGCAAGAATCCAAAAGCTGATTACCAGTACAAACAATTTGTCGAAGTCAAATGACAGCGCGTCCACAAGCTATGTGAACCTCGCCGCGAAAATCGGTATTGCTATCGTAGCGGTAAAAAAAGCGGCTTCCGTATTGGCGAGATTCATCAACAAGTCCAACCAGTATGTCGAGGACTTGAACTTGTTTACCGCGTCTATGGGCGAGTACGCAAGCGCGGCACAGGAGTACGCAGAGCGCGTCAGTGAAATCGTTGGTATCGACCCCGCCGAATGGTTGAGAAACCAAGGCGTATTTATGACGATTACCAAGGGTTTCGGTGTGGCAAGTGATAGGGCGTACACGATGAGTCGAAACTTGACTCAGCTTGGGTATGACATTTCCTCGTTCTTTAACATTCCGTTCGAGGAAGCGTTCCAAAAGTTACAGTCGGGTATCGCGGGTGAGCTTGAACCGCTCCGTAGACTCGGTTATGACCTGTCTGTGGCTCGTCTACAGCAGGAAGCATACACCCTCGGTATCGAGAAGAAAGTCTCGGCTATGACACAGGCTGAGAAAGCGGAGTTGCGTTACTACGCAATTATGACGCAGGTAACAACCGCGCAGGGCGATATGGCGAGAACGCTGAACGCTCCTGCAAACCAACTCCGCGTCTTGCAAGCACAGGTAACTCAGTGCGCTCGTGCAATCGGTAATATCTTTATCCCAGCTCTGAACGCTATCCTGCCGTATGCGATTGCCGTAGCAAAGGTCATTCGGCTTATCGCAAATGCCATTGCAAGTCTGTTCGGATTTGCCCTGCCGGAGATTGATTACAGCGGTATCGGCGCAACTGTCGGGGGAGTCGCTGACAGTACACAGGACATCGGAGACGGTCTT